>Ga0209700_101407_pt1 | contig 49755 bp, 30 predicted proteins | sample SiratroredBW_FD_187528 | JGI IMG/M metagenome (GOLD analysis project Ga0209700, IMG submission 187528) | Root nodule microbial communities of legume samples collected from California, USA - Siratro red BW (SPAdes) (version 2) | ecosystem: Host-associated > Plants > Roots > Nodule | place: USA...
GTCTTTTTGATGGAAACTCGGCGCCGCAAGTAGAAAATCGCTGCTGGCACTAAGATATTTTCCCATAACTTCGGGTCACAAGTCTCAACTACAATAATTCACCATACAGAATGTACCCAACATCTTATTTTTTTCTTTTTATTTTATTTTATAAACAAAACAAAAGCACCACACAAAATCAATCATACTACAAAAGTATAAAGTATAGAAGATAAAAAAAAAAAAATCGGTTAAATAAGATTTCAAGGAAAAATATAGAACCAATAATTACATAAAAACAAATTGTCAAAGCCCAAAATTTTATAACATTGCTAGAAATGACAAAAACATCCGCATAGCAAAAAATCAACAAGAAGTTTTAACAAGTTTTCTAAACAGGTAAACGTAGATACGGGTTTTTTCTTATTGGCCTATTAAACAAGTGGATACGGGTATTATGGTACTAACGAGTAACCGCCACCCATCAAAATACAGAAATGCTATTATTTATTATTGAGATAAGTAACTTATAAATTATATTAAATAAAATATTTTGATGACATTAATATTTCTTTAAACTCTTCAAGATTAAAGGTGAACAAAATTGAGAGCGGTGCCAATGAGGTGGTTTAAAAAAAATTAATCGAAAAAATTCTTAGTAATTTGTTTTACTTCATATAGTTTATTTGTAATTTCCTAAAACTTATGTTTTCAAAAGACTAATTTGTATATAAATTTATATTATTGAAATGAAAAAATAATTTGCATTTGAATTTATGTTTTCTTTTTTATTGATCAAAATTAAAAGAAATCAATATTTAATTTTGGAATATCTATTCAAATCCGTGAGTATTTCTTTTAAATAATCATGTAGTTGTCAAAGCATATACACGAGTGAATGCGTAGACATAATGATGTTTCTTCTGGGTAGCTAGATCTTACGTTGGCATTCTTAATATCAACTTCTACGAAAGAGAGACAAAAAGAGAGACAGGAAAAAGAAAATGCTATACAAAATAATATTATTTTTAAGGTGTTTAAAATTAAACCAGCCCAAAATGTATAATTAAAAATGCATCAAAACAACTTATCTTTTAGATTTTTTTACTGTTTTTTAGCTCAAATTTATAGTTCAAATTTTAAATTTAAAAATGAAAATCAAATCTTATTTTCTTTAGATATAATGCTATATATTTAAGCTAATTAGCGAGAAACAAGCATGCATAAATACCTCTTTAGTATTTCATTATATTATAATAACAGATAATTATGAAAAAATTTAGAACCAAGCTCTTTATTTAATAATTTTTCATCACGAAATATCTAATAAGTATTTAATAAAAAAAAATGAAAGCAAAGCGCGAGTACTCATAATCGGCATTGGCACAGAGAAAGAGAGAGGAAAGTAGCGCGCGTGGTGTGTGTATGTATGTGCAGTAGTTGGAAAAGAGGGTGAAATGGTATCTATGGCACAAATGAGAGACGCAACCCAGGTTCAGTGAACACGTGTCCTCCAACCTCGCGCAACTCAACAAAAGCAAAACTTACGGAAAGCAACCTCTGTCATGCCACGTAACTAACCTATGACTCTGACCCTTCTCTCTCTCTTTCTATCATCTCCTTTCACCAACTGGCCCCACCCTCACCTCATCTTTCACACAACCGTATCGCTAACCCCGACATCAACCCTCCACGTACCTACCGTTCAATCTCAGCCGTCCACGTCTCCCTCACAAAAATCCAACTCACTGGACCATAAATATCCACCTGTTACGCCATCACACCCTCCCTTTCAAATCAACGGTCCACACTCCACGCCTCTCAGATCTCGCAATCAAACACTTTAAATTCCCTCCTTCCACGCTACACGTCGCTTCTCTTTATTACCATTTTTCTCATTTCTTATTTTCGCCTTATTGTCTCTTCGTTGTTCTGTTGTGTCTTGTTGTTGTGTTGTGTTGTGTTCACTTGGTTGCATGCAAAAACGACTATGAAGACGCCAAAACGCCACTCGCCGTCGGCAAAAGCTGTCCGGCGAGTGGAGCCTGATACCGGTGAGTTTGTCGCCAAGTTCAAGAACGGTCGCCAGAGAAGGCTCAAAATCAGGAAATTGAAGTACACGTGCCAGGCCAAGATCCCCATCAGGAATGGCGTCGCCGGCGTTTCCCCGCCGCCGGCCGAGGACCTGGACGGAGAGAGCAGAGAGATTCATGAGCACGTCGAGATATCGCTGTCGCTGGCGGCGGCGTCGTCGTCGTCGTCAGAGGAGGAGGAGCGCTCGTCGTCGGAGCAAAACGACGGCGTTTTGTTGCACGGGTCGACATCGGTGATTGGGAGCAGGAAGGAGATGGAGGACGCGGTGAGTTCGGAGATAGGGTTTGCTGCGAAGGAGAGAGGGAAGTACGACTTCTTCGCGGTGTACGACGGCCACGGCGGACCTCAGGTGGCGGAGGCGTGTCGGGAGCGGTTGCATCGGCTGGTTGCGGAAGAGGTGGAGAGGAGTGAGAGTCACGTGGAATGGGACTGGCAGGAAGTGATGGAAGGCTGTTTCCTTAAAATGGACAGTGAGGTCGCCGGTAATGCGGCCATCAGAACTGTGGGTTCCACGGCGGTTGTAGCCGTCATCGCGGCGGAGGAGCTCGTCGTCGCAAACTGCGGTGATTGTAGAGCTGTGTTGGGAAGAGGAGGTGAGGCTGTGGACTTGTCTAGTGATCATAAGGTACAGTTGTTACATTTTCTTAAATTATTGAATTTTCCAAATTTCTACATTGATTTTATTCCCTAGACAGTTCATTTTCTTAATTTTTTTTAAAGTTTTGATTTTGTAAATTATTATATGTTAAAGATGTCGTAGTATACCGTTTTGATTGGCAATCTATATAAGTAAGTCAATGGTCTTCAATTTGATTGCGAAAAGGTTAGTTTATCAAAATTGTTGCTGGCAAGTGAATGTCTGGAGTGTGTGTATGTGTTATGTTTAGCGTCCGGAAGAGAAAGATGTCTTTCTGTCGTATTGGAGAGTCAATATTTTCAATTATTACTTCGAGATTTACGATCTTCTTTGAAATGGGTGTATAACAGCTTTTATATTGTTAATTAATTTTTCGTTTCCTTTTTTCATCTCAAAGCAATTTACTGTAAGATAACGAATGACATTGTTGTTCCCTTCTGTGTGCACACAGCCCGATAGACCCGACGAGTTGATGCGAATCGAAGAGGCTGGTGGAAGGGTCATTAACTGGAATGGCCAGCGCGTGCTTGGTGTTCTTGCTACTTCACGATCCATAGGTTAGTTTCAACCTTTAATTCTTCCCTGACCCTATAATACTGGTTGTTAAGCGTTAATTAATTAAGCTCTTAGCGATATTGGTTCGGTGTCGCGTGTATTATCCTTTTGGTTTGCCATTTTTAACACAACGTTTTTATCTGATCAGCACTGAAAAGACAGAAGAATCTTGGCTCCCTCTGGCTTTTTATTATCGGTGTCCTGAATATAGCAGAGCAACGTTGACCAAAATGAGTATTATTATTATTATTATTATTATTATCGGCATCCTCTGACCTTAAATTTGATTTTTTATAAGTATTACCTTTTAAATCTTTAACTAATCAAGATGACACACCGTTGCTTTGATCCGTCTAGCGGATAGGAATATAAAAGAATGTAATTAACGATGATTCTGCCATGTAAAACAAGTTTGCCTTAAATCAATGATTGTCAAGATTGGAGAGAAATAGAACAATTATTCAAAGCCTTAATTGCTGCTTGTCGTTTATGGTCAAACACATGGAACCCTTAACTAATAAATGGAGAGGGTTTTGTGGTATGGATATGGTTCACCTATTAAGGAATCTTGATCTATCAATTTGCAAGGAACACTCTAATCCCCATGTACTTAAATATTCAAACTTGAATATTAAATGATTTATTTATTCTTTATAGGTAGTAAAATTGAATTTGTGCTTTATGTAACAGATCTAGCAAGGTCAAATCTAAACCATATTATTTAACAAGATTGAGTGTATCTGAACATTGTTTCAAATGCAGGAGATCAGTACCTTCGACCTTATGTAATATCAAAACCAGAAGTGACAGTGACCAAGAGAAGTAGCAAAGATGAATTTCTGATACTAGCAAGTGATGGTTTGTGGGATGTGATTTCGAGTGAAGTTGCGTGCCAAGTTGTAAGGAAATGCCTGAATGGACAGATTAGAAGAGTGTGCAAAGGAGGTGGGAAGCATCAAAACCGTGCTGCTGAGGCTGCAAGCCTCTTAGCTGAAATAGCATTGGCAAAGGGAAGTCGAGATAACACCAGTGTCATTGTAGTTGAGCTAAGAGGAACAGTAACATAACATCTCAGTGTCTGCCAAAATATGTATTTTCTTCTCTAATTCTTGCCTTCTGCTTTTGGACTAATATCTACTCAGGTCGTGCATCCTCAATGCCACGAGAGATTTATCTACCAGAAAATAACGAGTACTTGGTTCACCACCCCATTACTGTTTTTCTTTTAATAATGACCTCTAATTAATTCTTCAAATATTTAAAATGTCAGTAAAGTTTTACAAATTTTGTTGCCCAAAATGTATTCATGTAATGAAAGTTTAAAATAATTTTTTACATATCAATTACATTTCGTAACAAATAAGTATGTATGATAATATTATTATCTTTTATTGGAACTATCTCCGAAGTCACATAAAAGTTATTTCTAATTTACCCACAGTATACATTTTTAAGAAAATTTACAGGGCCGTGTTCTCCTGTATTATAAAGTGCTATTTCAAATATCACATTTGACCTTGAAGATTCATATTTACAATATAGGAAGACACTCTTTATGATATTTTATGTGAGAAGCATATAATTAAGTCGACAAGACAATAAATTAATTAATTTTAATAATTAGTGTCAGATGTTTATCTTATTTCAAAAATATGTGGGATAGATTTTTTTTTTTTCACATATGAACGTGACTTTCGCTGTTTACAGATCGCATAAAAAATGATTGAATGATTTACTATTAGAGTTCATAATAAATTAAGAGTATAAAAGAGAATTTGTAATTAATACATGGTAAGTGGATCATGTTTCTTATATAATTAGAAAAATGGACTTATTTGTTTCTTTTTTCAAGTCACTCCAGCATGTTCCATAGAAGAGAAATTTCTAAAAATTTACCTCATGTTTAGTTTCACTTAAAATATAACATTCCCATAAAATAATATTTTGGGAATTGTTTTTGGACCAAATGTCACACATAACTATTTCCATGTGTAGGTAAGGATCAAATTTTCTAAATTCAAATAAAAAATTTAATGAAAAAATAATGGTATTACTCTTATAAAATAATTTAATATGGTAAATAAATAAAATATATAGTAAAAATAACATTTTACATTTTATTCCTAAGAAATATTTCCCAAAAAATATTTTTAATCAAACCACGAATTTTAATCATTATTAAAATTCATGAATAATAAAATTTTCTATTTATGATTTTAATAAATTTTTTCTTATTCCAAGCGTATGAGAAAAGGTTAAACGAAAAAGAAATGTATAAATTGAAAACAATAGTTTTTTTTCTCGAAAAGTGGTATACCATACTGTTATTTAATATTGCCATACGGTTAATATAACCATTTACAAATGTATATACAAAGTGTCATTCAGAAAACCTTCTAATCTTTTTTAATCTTTCTTAATAAGCACAATGTAATCTTTGAAAAAAAAAATAATAATTACTTTTTAACTTTTAAGAATATCTTTTAACTAGCACTTCTAGTTATAAACAAAATATGTTCAATACAAAGCTACATAAACAACTCCCATAAAAATTATATATAATGAAACACTTCTACTAGATATTCTAGTTTCACTAAGAGAAGAGAAGAATATTACTGTATTATCTGCCCTAGGACGACTACCTGTTACCTAGAGAGTGACGTCACCAAATAATAAATCTTAGGATTAGCAATTGAAGCGTACACGCAACCTCTGGCAAGACAGTTTATAAAAGCTGACATAACGTAAGTTCTAAGTCAAGTGCAGGCCCTATAAATTTGTGGGTAAGCAAGGTCAAAGGTATGCAAACTATAAGTAATTTTTACTCTCAAGTCCGATAACTGAACACTTACTTGAGCGTCAGAGTGTCATCGTAGGTACACCCCCCTCCTGTGGTGTGGGCGAAGACTTTGCGGAGTGGAGCGAGAACTTCTCGGACTATTGTGAAAGCCTTGCGGATTAGGACTAAACCCAAGGTGTGAAGACTACAGGCGAAGACGTATTCAGTACAGAGACTGAAATTGTTTAGGTTACTTTGGACCAACTCCAAGGGTTCCCAATTTTGTGTAAAAACATTCGGCGTCCACTGTGGGGCCCGAAGAGTGGTACAAAGAAATTGAATGGTATAACCCGTAGTCAAGTAAACGAGTAGAGGCCGGAAAAGTCAATGGCTGGGGTAGACCCAATGACTTTGCTGCTCTCATTGCAGCGTGAGTTGGCAGACATGAAGCAGAGAGGAGAGGAGGAAATGCAAGCAATGAGACAGAAAAATGACGAAGATCTCTGCCTAATGAGACAAAAAAATGAGCAAGATTTACGTGCCCTTAAACAAGAGAACGAAGAAATGAAGAAAAAGTTGTTGGGTGATAAGGCCGATAAAACAAGGGTGATCATCGTGTCGGGTAGCTCGAAGGTGAACACCCTAAATCCTAAAAAAGAGGACGAGGTATCTTACCAAACGGGCGAAACCTCGAACCTAGACGAGAGGCGCCACCCGTTTGTGGATGGCATTATAAATGTGGAACTGCCGGCTAAGTGGAGGGGGTTGACTATAGATCGCTATGATGGTTCCATGGATCCTGACGAACATATTGACGTATACACCACTGATATCGGATTGTTCACCACCAACGAGGCCATCAATTGTCGGGTGTTTCCTAACAGCCTAAAGGGGATGGCACTGAGCTGGTTTACCAATCTCCCACCATACTCAATTGACTCCTTTAAGACCCTGGTGAACTTATTCACCACTCAGTTTGCCACAAGCAAACCACACTATCTGACCTCTATCGCCCTCGTTAACATCCAGCAAGGTAAGGGTGAATCCCTTCGAGCATTCATGGAAAGGTTCAACCAGGTCGCCCTTCAGATTCGGAACCTCAACTCAGAGGTTACCCTCCATCACATGGTAACGGCCCGTCGGCTGGACCTTTTGCTGGTAGTTTATGCAAGAAACCAACCCTTAACACGAATGAAATGAGAGTAAGGGTGGCTCAATTTATGCGTTTGGAGGAACTGAGAGACTTTGGGGTACAAATGAAGACAGAACATCAAATTTCTCCCCACCAGGAGGACAAGGCCAGAGCAAAAGAAAGACCTTTCCTTCCCATACTACTAGCGCGCCTGAGGAAGTCCGGTTACCCAAATTCACAAATTACACGCCCCTCAATGCCAACAGGGGATGAATACTTGAAGAGATCCTTAGTACAGATCTCTTACCCTTCCCCAAGAAGGCAGCCACCCCTAATAACGCCGACACCACCAAGCACTGTCGTTTCCACCAGAACTATGGGCATAGTACAGAAGAATGTGTGGCACTCTAAGATAAAATTGAAGAATTAATCCAGGCAAGCCACCTACGACAATTTGTGCGCAGTTGTAGAGGGCGACAAGAGGATGATGGACTCCCGAGAGAAGAGGGGAGTTAAGAGGGGAGCCCAAAAGGCGGACAGGGGAAAGAGAGACCCCTCCTTGAAAGTTGTCGCCACAACCTACAGGTCAGAATAGACAGGTTAGGGGGGTCATCAACACTATAGCAGGAGGATTTGATGGCGGAGGCTCGTCAGCTTCAGCTAGGAAAAGGCATTTAAGGGTTGTACAAGTAGTAAACATGATAATTGTGCCTATTCGGCGGACTCCCGAGAGAAGAAGGGAGTCAAGAGGGGAGCCCAAAAAGCGGACAGGGGAAAGAGAGAGCCCCCCTCGAAAGTTGTCGCCACAACCTACAGGTCAGAATAGATAGGTTAGGGGGGTCATCAACACTATAGCAGGAGGATTGGCTGGCGGAGGCTCGTCGGCTTCAGCTAGGAAAAAGCATTTAAGGGTTGTACAAGCAGTAAATGTGATAACTATTCCTATTCGGCGAAGAATGCCACCCATCACTTTCACCAATGCATATTTTAAGGGGATTGATCCATTCCAGGATGATCCGATGGTGATCATGGTTGAGATCGGAAACTTTGCAGTCATAAAGACCTTGGTGGATCAAGATAACTCTGTTGATGTATTATATTGGAGTACCTTTAAGAAACTCCACATTCCAGACAACGAAATACATCCATATGACGACCAAATAGTAGGATTTTCAGGGGAGCGTGTGAACACAAAAGGATACATAGATCTGTATACTAAGTTTGAAGGGGAGGGCGAGTCGCTGTCAAAATCGAGAAGATATGTTACCTGTTGGTAGAAGTGAATACGTCTTACAACGTGCTCTTGGGAAGACTGTCATTAAATTTGTTGGGGGCGATAGTGTCAACGTCCTATTTAGCCATGAAGTTCCCGTTGCCTACAAGTGACATCATCACAATACATGTTAATTAGAAGACAACTCAGGAATATTATGCTACAAGCCTCAGGATTGAGCATATCGATCAGACAATGGCCAAGGCGGAGGAAAGGATTTCCAAAAGAAGCCATATGGTGGCAATGGCAGAGTTGGACCCGAGGATTGAGGAAATCAGGGTGGAGCCCAAAGAAGAGACTCAACGTGTCCCTTTGATAGGCGAAGACAAAGTCACTAGGATAGGCACATCTTTGTCTGAGGAAGATGCCAGCCAACTCAATCATGTTTTACAAGCAAACGTAGATGTTTTTACATGGACTGCCATGAACATGTTGGGCATTGACCCTGCAATTATCACGCATAAGTTATCAACGTTCAAAGACGTTAAGTCGGTCGCTCAGAAGAAGAGAAGAGGCCGATAAGTTGCTGCAAGCAGGGTTTATCCAGGAGGCCCATTACACCACATGGTTGGCCAATGTGGTGTTAGTCAAGAAACCGAACGACAAGTGGAGAATGTGCACCGACTACACTGACCTTAACAAGGCCTGCCCGAAAGATTCATATCCCTCACCGAGTATTGATCGCCTGGTCGATGGAGCAGTCGGGCACAGATACATGAGTTTCTTGGACGCCTTCTCTGGATACAATCAGATCAGTATGCACCCGTCTGATATAGCCAAAACTGCCTTCACGACTGACGACGCTAATTACGCATACGAAGTTATGCCATTCGGCCTGAAGAACGTAGGTGCAACCTACCAAAAGCTGATGGACAAAATATTCAAGGGACTAATTGGTCACAACGTGGAGATATATGTGGATGACATGGTCGTCAAGTCGACCTCATGTAACCAACATATTCAAGACTTGAGCCAAGTGTTGCAGGCGCTAAAGGTTGTTGGCATGCGCCTGAACCCTAACAAATGTGTCTTCGGGGTCGAAGGGGGGAAATTTCTGGGGTTCATGTTGACGAACAGAGGAATCGAGGCCAATCCCGATAAGTGTCAAGCCATCATGGAGATGCAAAGTCCAAAAAACATCAAGGATGTGCAACGCCTATTGGGGAGAGTTGTAGCCCTATCTCGATACATGCCTAAGATCGCAGAAAGGATCAAACCCATATTAAACTTGTTGAGAAAAGCATCTCGATTCAAGTGGACGAGCAATGTGAAGAAGCTTTCGCTCAACTGAAAATGTTATTGGCTTCTCCACTAGTAATACAAAAACCTTGCCAGAATAAGTCTATCATTGTGTACCTATCGATGTCAATAGAGGCAGTGAGTGCAGCTTTAGTCCAAGAGATAGAGGGCGAACAACAGCCTGTATACTTCATAAGCATAACCCTACAAGAAGTAGAAACAAGATATCAAATGATCAAGAAGGTGACTCTTGCCCTGGTAACCACAGCCAAAAGAATGCGTGCATACTTCCAAACATGAGGTCACTGTAAGAACTGACTATCCAATAGCCCGGATATTGTCCAAACCTAATCTGGCCGGGCGGATGATCACTTGGTCCGTTAAGTTGTCGGAATAAGCCATTCGGTATGAGCCACACGGGGTAATCAAAGCTCAAGCACTGGCCGGTTTCATAGGAGAAATGAGGCAGGAGCCTTCGAAAGCATTAGGAGACCACCCTATATGTGGATTGTGTATGTTGATGGATCATCAAATAACAAGGGTGCTAGAGCAGGGGTGGTACTAAAAGGACCAGAAGGACTCTTAGTAGAACAATCCTTACGTTTCAGATTCAAGACATCTAACAACCAGGTTGAGTATGAGGCCTTGATAGCTGGACTTGAGCTAGCCCGAGACATGGGGGCGGGAGATGTCATGTGCAGAAGTGATTCACAACTAACAGTAAGACACATAACCGGAGAGTTTTAGGTCAAAGATCCCTTACTATTAATATGTGGAGGAGGAGGAGGCATGGTTCGAGCCTATACATCGTTACCTCATGACAGGGCAATGCAGGCATGAAGATGAGAGTGGCTCATGAGGGCGAGGAGTAGCTGGTTCACAATGGTAGGCTCAGAGCTATACAAAAGGGGATATACGCACCCATTATTGAAATCACTAATGGCCAAGCCCAGTATATACTGGAAGAATTGCACGAAGGGATATGTGGATTGCACATAGGAGTGCACAATACTCTTGCCAGAATTCTCAGGACCGGGTATTATTGGCCAACCATGCAAGCTAATTGTGCTGAGTACTTGAAGAAGTGTGAAAGGTGTCAAGAATTCGGGAACCTTGCCCATGCTCGACCGGAGACATTGCATTGCATTACTCCCCCGTGGCCATTTGAAATGTGGGTGATGGACATTATTGGCCCTTTCCCTCCTGGAAAAGGCAATGCAAATTTCTCTTGGTAGGAGTTGATTATTTCACCAAGTGGATTGAGGCCGAACCATTGACAGCTATTACAACAGCGAAGGTCAAAAACTTCGTATGGAGAAACATCATCTGCAGGTTTGGCATCCCCCATACCATAGTCTATGTCAACGGAAGGCAGTTTGTAGATCAAGCGTTGATAGCCTATTACAAGGGATTAGGCATTCGCCATGTAACCAGTTCAGTCGAGCACCCTCATACTAATGGCCAAGCAGAAGCAACAAACAAGGTTATCTTGAACAGCTGAAGAGAAGATTGGGGATAGCCAAAGGGAGGTGGCCCAAGGAGTTGGTAGAAGTGTTGTGGGCTTATCGGTGCACACAACAATCCGCTACTGGAGATATCACTTATAGTATGGTATATGGAACAGACGCAATGATACCCGTTGAAGTAGGGGAACCGACTATACGTCGGCAATTAGAGTGACTAAATCTTAATGAGGAAAGCTTGGCAATCAATCTAGATGTTATCAGTGAGCAAAGGGACAAAGCATAAATAAGAGAGCAAGCTAGCAAGGCCCGGGCGACTAAAAGATATAATACCAAAGTAAGATTGGGAAACTTCCGCCCTGGCTACCTGGTGTGGAGAATGCGCAGCGATGCAAGAAAGAATGATGACAAGGTCTCGGCCAATTGGGAAGGACCTTTTTGCGTCTCAGTTGTGGTAGGAAAAGGTGCGTACCGCCTAGAACACCTATCTGGACAAGCCATACCGATAACTTAGAACGCTACACATTTGAAATTTTACTACAGTTAACCAAATGTAAGGGCACTCTTTCCTTGATCAGTGTTTTATCCCTAAGGAGGGTTTTCGCTGATAAGGTTTTAACAAGGCCCCAACTGTTACCAATGAAAAGAAAAATTAGTCTGAACATTAATCGTCTTGAAGAAAGTATTCTATTTTTTCTCGCCTTCATCCCGAACAGGTACCGCTCAGATACCATCTAGCAGTCACTCCATTGTGACCGTCACTCCATTGTGACCGTCACTCCATCGTGGCATAATCAACATGTTCTCGGAGCCTTTTCACTCCATCGTGAAACTCCAACTTAAACCGAGCAGTTCACTCCATGGTGAACCTCCCCAAGTAACTGCTCAAAAAACTAATAACATAACATTCGAATATGACATTTACTAGAACGATATATAACCATTAGAAACTAACAAAGGCATTCAGGATTCACATCAGAATAACCAAAGGCGAAGAAAGAATCAAATTTCTCATTAATGGAGAAAAAGTAGTACAAAAGGAGGTATAGGCTGAAACCATCGAGCCAACCATCAAAAAAGAGTTGCCCATGGCAACTGTACAAAAGAAACCAGTAAGTAATTACAAGCAAAAGAAAACTAAGTTGTTGTCTACTATTCTTCCCCACCAACTCCAATATCACCCTCTTCCTCCTCTTCCTCCCCCTCTTCTTAATTGTCTCCTCCCTGACCGTCAATTGGCGCGGGGTCCTGGGCAGTAGTGGGAATTTCCTTGATAGGCATCAGGCGACCATTAAAAATATCCTTATCCGGATCCATGTCATTCTTCTCAAGGACACCATAGAGGAATACTGCCTGATAGACAGCCTGGCCAAAGGACTCTTTGTGCAAGTCAAGTACGTAGTCCTTCAGCTCGTTGATTTCAATCCTCATTTGTGCCTTCTCGGACATTGCTTCGTCATGAGCCAATGTCGCCTCTGAGAGGGACTGCTCGAGTTTTCGGAGATTAACCGAGAGCTTTTCATTTGTTTTCTTTACCCCCTCAAAATACACTTGTTGCGCATCCCTCTCTTGTTCCACTTTCTTCAAGTTTAGCTCAACAACCCTTAATATTTCGCCGAGGGCGACAATGACATCAGACACCTCTTTCAAAGATTGGGTAGAGGCCAACAACTTCTATTTTATCTTAGCCAGTTCGACCACATCTCCAAGCAGGTTTTAACCAGGTCCACAGTGGAACTCCTACTCAGGACCTTTTTCTCAGCAGACAAAAGGGCCATGCTCGTATCCTTTGCAAAGTTAAGGTCAGAAGCAAACAAAGAGTCTACTAGATCGTTGTCGGTTTTAACCAAATCTTTATTGGTCTCTAGAGCGCTTGGCTAAGCTCTTTTCGGAGAAGGTTGGGAGGAGGAGGCTTTCTTTTCTTTGGATTTCTTGTCTTCCTTAAACTTGTCTTTTTTCTCTTTTCGTTTCCTCTTCTCAGACTCAAGAGGAGGAGGGACTTGGTCAAGAAAGGGTTCGGGAGCAGGCTCACCGACAACCTTCTCGGTGGCAACACGATCTTCCTTCAACTTCTTCAAACGATCAAGGAAGGCAGGTCCTCACCGAGCCATTATGCCTGTCGTAAAGTATATAAATTCTGCAGAGTTAAAAACCGAGACAATAACGATATATAAAATGAAACATATCATATAAATCCACCCAGCGGTGTGAAGAAAGATAAAACTTAAGAATGAAGCGGACATTGAGCCTTCGGGGGAGTTGGTCCATTATTTCAAACATCATCTTGTCATCCTTAGTCGCGGGAGACCTTGGCTAAGACAGATAGTGGACAGGATCCCGGGTCCAATATAGCGGAAACTTAGGGGTATCCCCATTGAAAAAATCGTGCATACCGGAAGGAGTTATAATAATTTTGAAAAAAGAATCTTTTAAATATTTATAAGAGGAGGAGAAGGGAGTAAAAAGAACATTATGGGATTGGCTAACTAAAGAAACCCACTTGATTGGGCGAGAAGGGCGAGTACTGTAATAAGAAAGAAACACATGAGGAGAAGGGTGAAGACAGAATATTTCGGCAAGAAGCCGAAATGCCTGAAGAGCCGCCCACGAGTTAGGATGCAACTGTGTGGGCACCACATTCAACGTGCGTAGCACGCCCATGGTGAACTCATCGAAGGGGAGGCAGAAATTGGAGTCAGTAAACATACAGGGATATATGTAGAAAATGTCTTGGTCGTGCCCTTCTCGGCCATGGCACACGCTATCTATAGACGTGCAGCGTTCGACAAACAACTCTATGCTTGTCTTGCCAGTGGTGAACATGGGCACAGTCGCAGCATATGTGGTCACCATGGACGGCCATCTATATCTAGAAAAATGACCAGTAACTTGGGTACTCACCCACTCATATTCGCTGCGTCGCCCTGGGGCAACAATCTTATTACTAATAAGTAATTCTTAGCAGTTGAAGCGTACACACAACCATTGGCAAGATAGTCTGCAAAAGTTAACATAACTAAGTTCCAAGTCAAGCGCAGGCCCTGTAAATATGTGGGTAGGCAAGGTCAAAGGTACGCAGAATATAAGTAATTTTTACTCTCAGGTCAAATAACCGAACACTTACTTGAGCGTCGGAGTGTCATCGCAGGTACACCCCCCTCCTGTGGTGTGGGCGGAGACTTCACAGAGTGGAGTGAGAACTTCTCGAACTATTGTGAAAGCCTTGCAGATTAGGACTAAACTCAAGGTGTGAAGACTACATGCGAAGACGTATTCGGTACAGAGACTGAAATTGTTCAGGTTACTTTGGACCAATTCCAAGGGTTCCCATTTTTGTGTAAGAACAATTACAATTGTTGTTTCTGTAAAGTCTAGAAGTTCAGACAAAAAGTCTAACTTATCCTAGTGTGTGAATGCTTAGTTAAATCAAAAAAATTCTTTTCATATATTTTGTTCGTTGTCCTTAACTTTTTACAAACATCACAAAAGTGTCTATATAAAGACATTAATGATGTAGAGTTATTAAAATTTTGTAATGTTCATATTTTTAACAATGTAGAGTTATTAAAATAACTTGATTCTCACTTAATATTGTGCTTTTTTATTTTTGAATTTGTCATATCTAGTATACGTATTGAAATAGAAAATATACAAGAAATACAAAACGTATCTTATGGAGAACAAATAAAATGTTACCTTTTTATACAAGATATTATATTTGGAATAGTCATTGATGTGTGACTCTTTTGTAGATTAAATCAAACAAATATTTTTATTTTAACATAAACCTCATACGAAATTAAACTATTTCAAATAGTAGGGTGTTTAATGGAGACTTGGAAAAGACTCAAAAAATATTTTCAAGAACTATCCAAAAGTAAGCTATAAGTGCAAGAAGATCAAGACAAGATATTAAACTTTTACATCAGTTTCTTGGGTTGTATCTTGATCTTTATGTTCAAGGTAAATCTCAATTATGGTATGGAAAGTTGTCTAGGATATCTTGAAAGGATTCTAAGGATTTATGACGTGTTCTTGGTGAGTTTCTTGAAGAGAAACATGATAAGGGCTAGTAGAAACTAGGTGTGAGGCGTTTTTTGGTTCTTAGTTGTCTTTGGTTGGAATTTTGATGGTGTAAGACTCAAGAAAGGTGAGACTAGGTCTTAAGAGGCTAAGGATGAGTTGGAAAGAATTATGGAAGATTTCCAAGAGGGATCTTGGTGGAAGGCCATAAGGTACTAGGCAAGAAAGTGGTGTTGGCTGCTTTTTTGGAATGCTTCTTAGTGGATATTGGTATTGACATGGATGGTTGATTTGGCCAAATATATGTATTTTTTTGGGTGGTTCTGGGTTAGCTTTGTATGTTGGAAAAGGTAAGAGATGGAAGCTTAGAAGGAACACAATATAGATAGAATAAATGAAATAGAAAAAACAATGCAAGATAATGCAAGATGACTAAAGTAAATGGAATAGGAGTAAGATATGTCAAACTTGATGGTTGAAATCATGTCAAGCTTCCTATAAGAGCAAGTGAAGTTGGTTTTAATGATGATGATAATGAAGATAGTGTTGAATATGTATTGTTTATTAAAAGTTTTCATTGCGTGTGTGAGTCTTAAATAAGGTAATTCACAAGTGCGCATCATTTAATACATAACTTATTTTCTAAAAAGGTTAAAATGATTTTCAAGAAAGGGTTTTACTTTAGTTTAATCCATTAACCTTTTAAATGATTGATTAATTTGTTCTCAACGTAATTTCAGATTTACCAAGAATAGAATAATTTATTAATAGGTTTTCATAATCAATTAAAACATTGCGTACCAAACATGTTCCTCTTTGGATTATCAATCAACAAAAAGAATAATCGACTATTTTGTTAAACCTTGCAAAATAAAATATGTGCTTTTCTGGATTAATCGATTAAAAAAAGATAATAGTTGATTAATATGTTATTGAGAGTTTTCTAGAAAGGGTGAAGAACAATTTAACCAATTAAATGGCACCATAATCAATTACAGCAGTGAGGATATTTCCCTAGAACTCTTTTTCTCTTCAAATAATTGACTACCAACTTAATATAATTGATTATTTGTAACAAAATTAGTTTTAAATTAGGTTTCAAAAACCCTATAGAATCAAACTTTTACTAAGTTTTAAGGACTTTTGAACACAGTTAAAGTATACTATTTGAGCTATTCACATAAGTAATTTTAATTGTTTCATGAGTGCATAAAAAATCTTTCAAGAATTCATTCATCACTCTCCTTTTTCCAAGTTTTCAAAAATTGGAATAATCTAGTAATATCTTTTCATTTTTTTTGGTTTCTGAATTTGTGCGTTAATCCCACTTGTTTCCTCTTGAGTTTTCAAGGATTGAATTGTTATCCTCTTGAAGTGGTTTTAGGAGTTGCGTGTTTTGTCCTCTTGGTGTGATCTAAGGGTTGAATTGTATCCCCTTGCCTGTTTTTAGGAGTTTATTTGTTGTCTTCCTATCATGTATGTGATTCACATGTTAGTGTGCTTGTAAAAACTCATAAACATAGTGAAAGCAATTATTCTAAGGTTGAATAATTAAGACTAGATATAAGATCAATTTGATCTGAACTAATATAAATTTATTGTGCAATCTTTCTTCTTTTCTCTTTGTCTTTACACATTGATTTTATTGTTTATGAACTCATTGTGTGATCCTTATCAATCTTGATTCTAGATTTAATTGCATTCATTATTTTAATAAGTCTTGTTTTCAAATAAGTATAACAAGGGGTAAAAGAAAATTCAAGAAATATTTCAAAACCAATTTACCCCTCTCTTGGTTTAGCCTAACCATAAATCTTTTTCAAACAATTGGCCTTAGAGTAGGTTTTTGAAACCTATTCCAAACCAAGATCCTAAAAATCTTCTATCATGGCTATGAAAATGCAAAGGGTGTTGTAATAAATAAACCCCCTCTTTTCTAGAGAAAATTATCCATTTTGCACTACTAGAAAATTACTAAATAGTGACCGAAATTAGTGACAAAAAAATCGGTCACTATCAGTGACCGAAAGAGTGACCGAAAAAATCGGTCACAAATTCGGTCACAGAATCGGTTACAAATTCGGTCACAGAATCGGTGACAGATTCGGTCACAGAATCGGTCACAGATTCGGTCACAAAATCGGTCACAGATTCAGTCACATAATCGGTCACAGATTCGGTCACAGAAATCGATTTGACAATATGTAGGTTGAAAAAAGATTTCTCCCTATAGACAATAGATAAAAATAGAAAAATCCAGTACAATGTTAAAGTAAGAAACATGATTACCTCAACTCTCACATTGGTTGAATTATATAAAATATTTGTGAGTAAAACAGACAAAGATATGTGGGAAGTCTTTAAAGCTACCTATGAAGGTACCGAAGAGATAAAAATGACAAGAAAGAACTCCTTGGTTCAGGAATATGAGATGTTTCAAATGCAACAATGAGAGAGCACCTATAAAGTTCACACATGTGATGAACCATTTGGAGGCTTTAGGCAAGAAATTTGATACTAAAAAATTAAATATAAAAAATATGAAAAATTTAAATAAGACTTGGCATCCAAAGGCTACTACAATTTTTGAATCAAGAGACTTGACATCAATTAATATGACAACTCTCTTTGCAAAGATAAGAGAGCATGAACTTGAGTTAGGTAAGCTCAAGGATGATGAGAAAGAAGGCAATGAGAAGAATAACATAGCATTGAAGGTAAACTCAAGAAAGGAAGGGTGTAAAATAAATAAACGAAAGATGTTGATTCTAATAATGAAAATCTGAGTCTGTTGGTTAAGAAAATTTCAAAGTTCTTGTGGTATAAGAACAGGATTAAGAGCCAATAGTTGAATAAATTAAGTAGAAAGAATGAACAACCTTTATAAAATCTTAATTGTTATAAATGTGGTAAGTATAGACACATAAAACCTTATTGTCCCGTGTTAAATACTAACCATGTTGATGACAGAAAGAACAATAAAAGTTAAAAAAAAAGTTATGTAGTTTGGGAGGACAATGACTCTACTTCAACAAGTATATCTAAAGTTTGCTAAATGATCAAGATCTGAAATTGAAAGTGTAAGTAATTCTAATTTATCTGTGCAATGAAATTTTTATCATCTTCTTTATGGATGTACTGAAATTCATGATGAAGCACAAAATATTATTTTTCTTCAAACAAAAGATTAAAGGTTGAAAATACGAGGCTAGATAAATCAATTAGAAGAGGAAAATTTTAATTTGAGAAAAAAATAGAAAGTTTGGAAATGATTTACAATAATTTTTTATCTTAAACAAAGTTCTAAAATGAAGAATAATTTTATTATTGTTATGATTAGTGTTACTATTATTCACAATCCGCTTAAGACATATCGGAACCCAGGTCTTATAAGGACACTTATAAAACTTAAGATTACTATAGAACATAAAATTTATGATTATATTTTAATTATTATTATTATTATAACTATTATTATTATATTATTATTATTAAGAATAATATTAAAATAATATTAATAATAACAAAAATAGTACTAATAATAATATCAATAATAATAGTAATAATAATATTAGTAATAATAATAATAATATTATTATTAATGATATTAATAATATTATTAGTAATGTTAATAATGATAATATTAATAATAACGATAATAACTTTAATAATAATATTAATATTGACAATATTAATGATAATATGAATAATAAAATTAATTATTAATGTTATTTAAAAAAATTCGTAGTTAATTATTCACCGATATAGATTCTTATATAATTATTATCTATGGATTTGTATATATAGGTAATTAAAAATTTGTATTACCTATGGATTTTTGTGTGTGTAACAGATCCATAAGTAAAATCTATAAGTAATGATAAATTTACGTATAAAACATGTTACATCTAAAAAGGGAAAAAGCTTTTGTTTTGCCAAAGCTTTCAGCATCTATTGAAGGATGGATAAGTGAAAAAGAAAAACAAGATAAATTCATAAGTTATTAGAATGATAAAAAAACTACTCACAAATATTTGTTGTTCAACTTCTTCAAGAGTGAGGGTTTCACATTTCAATAATTAATTTGTTATCAAGACCTTAAACAATTTGTAGAGATGAAGGAAAAAATACTACCTTGATCTAAAAGTTTCCTATACATTGTTCACTTGTGTAAGTGGAGTATTGCTTTCTAAGGTCAAAGGTGCTTTATTGTTAGTGACTATGTTTGGACCAACATTATTGGATTTATGACAAAAGAAAACATTGCATCCATTGGTATATAAAATTCTATTAAAGTGAAATTTATTTAGATTGTTTGAGGAATCCACCTTAGATTTGAAGCTTTTTGGTGGCATGGATTTAAATGAAAGACTAATAACGTTTGTTGTTTTTCTTTCAAACATGAAGAACAAGTGACTAAGCTTGAAGAACAAGCCATAGATATACAAACTAAAGGAGAGTAATCTAAAGAAAGAGTGGAAAAACCTCATCACTCTTTGAGCAAGCCTTGGTAAAACTAGACAAGGTATATAATTACTAGCTGAAAAAGAGAGAAGAGCATTATGATGCAACTCTGAAGAACATTTATGAATCGATTCAAGAAGAGATTGAGAAAGTGTCACATCGGGGGTGGTAGTAAATCTAATGACAAATAGGATTACTCACTCTTACATTTAATGCATTCTTTATATATGTTTTATTTGTAATGTTCAAATCGATATTGAATGAAATTTATCTTATTTTGATCCTTTGGCTTAATTTTGTTTATTTGTTCTATGTTAATCTATTAAACTCATAAAAAAAGTAGAAATTGATTGTTCTAAGATTGAAAAACTAGGTCTAGATGTAAGATCAATTTTATCTATGATAAGACACTAGACAGTTTAATCATCTCTAGACGATCTAAGACCCCACTTAACAATCCTATCAATAAGTAGTCTAAGAGATTTTAATGATAACAAATGTGTATGTGTGTCAATGACTAAAAGAATTTTTTATTAAGAATTATTTAATTAGTTGAACCTCTTAAACTATCTACTTATAAAGAAGAACTGGACATAACATATATTTTAGAGTGAACCAATATAAATTCTTAGTGTGTTGTTTGCTTTGCTTTTGCTAGACGATCTAGTCTATTTTGTTGCTAAAAGGAGTTTATAGGCTTTATTCAACCACTTCCTTCTAAGCCAATTGTTCCGACCATCTATACCAATATAAATTTCTTGTGCAATATTTTTTCTTTCCTCTTAGTCTTTACACATTTTTTTTTGTTATTTGTGATTTCATTGTCTAGTCCTTGTTAATCTTAATTACATATTTAATCGTATTCAATTCTTTTTTTCATAAGTCTTATTTTCAAAAGAGTATAAGGGTAAAAACAATCAAGAGAGTTTTGAAAATTATACCATCATAACTTGGGTGATGACCCTTGACTGAGTTGTGTACCTTCATAACTTGGACGATGACCCTTAACCGAGCTTAGGTTATAAGATATTCTAAACGGGCCTACCGCCCGTAAGGTGAATCCTCAACTAAATTTAGACTTAAGATGAATAGAAAGAAGTTTAGGATTTGGACATCAGGTAACTCAACCAAGGCTATAGACCACCTATTCGAAGATCGATAAATAGAATTTTGAAACTATCTATATAGGCCATAATTCTTGGGGGGTAACAGAACCAAAGGAGGCATAACCTCCCAACCTTCTAACACTCTAGTCATTCTTTTTTGTTAAAATCGTGATATTTTGGCATATGATTTTTCCGTAGAGAGGGTGTCAAAATCTATCCGTATAAAAGTCACTACAAGCTCAACCAGAGGGACACCCAAACTTACTGGCTTAAAGCCCCTACTTTGATCCAAAACAAAAACCAATTCACCCCTTATTTGGTTTTGCCTAGCCATAAATCGTTTCGCAACAAAATGGTGTGGTGAGTATCGTACCAAATGTACACAACTAGCACCCTTGATAAACTCTTGGCACACTCTTCGAAAGCTCAAAGAAGAGAAAGAGAGTTCACTTAGAAAAATTCAACTAAGTAAGCAAAACTCTCACACAAGAGCATATAAAGTACTATGAAAAAATTATATATTGTATATTCTTTTCAAAAATGTGTTACAATGCTCATATGAGTTTCTTTTTATAAAGACTTTGCTATGAGTATTCAGGCCTTAACAAATGTGGGACTTGTGTTGTAAAAGAATTGAGGCTAAGCTAAACTCAAAGGAGGTGAATTGATTTTTCAAACTTTTTTGAAAAGATTAATCCCTTCTTAAACTCTTTTAAAAAAAATCTAATTAAAAAATTTAATTCAACTAATTATGGCAAGATTGATAAAGATTGCACATAGAATATCAAAACAACAAGAATAAAATGTAAAATATTAAGAAAGGATAAGAAAGATTATATAAAAATTATATTGGTTTAGATCACAACATATCTATATCCAATTTTAACTGTTCAAACTTAGAATAATCGAAATTCATTATCTTTATATGTCTATTACAAGCGCACAACACATGTGAGTCATATACAAGATAGGAAACAAGTAGATCAATTCCTAAACACACTCAAGGAGCATATGCTCTACTCTTGGATCACACCAAGAGGAATATAGCAAACAAATCTTGAAAACTTCAAAAGGAGAACAATTCAACCTTTGAAAACTCAAGAGAAAACAATTTGGGATTAACCCAGCATTACAGTAATGAAAAGTTATTGCCAAAAGCAACCACAAGTACAATTTTAGTACCAATACACAACCTTTAGAAACCTATGAGAAAAACCTGAAGACTTAAAAGATTTCTTGAAACATTCTTGGATTTTTAATTAATTATTTTTTCAATTAATCAGTTATTTTGTTTTTATCATTTATGGAAACACTTAAGAGTGTATTAATATATTATTGATTTTATTAATCAATTATTCGTAGAGATGAGCTAAAAACTTAATTGATTTATAATTTATTTTAATACATTAGAAAATTTGATAATTGATTATCCCGTTTTGGAAGCATATCAAGAAAAAATTAATCAATTACATGAAAACTTAATCAGTTAAAAGGAAATTTATACCTTTTCCAAAACATTTTAACCTTTCCAAACAAGTCTTATGATTAAAGTTATGTACTGAACTGAAGCACCTATGATTTACCTCATGTTTAAGACCCGTAAACATGTATTGAAAGTTATAAAATGTATATATCTTTAGCAACATCTTCTTCAAAAAACCATCATCAAAACCAATTGCTTTGAATTCTTCTTCTTCAATTTCAACAACTTGAACTCCCATCAAGTGTTAGTACACCTTCTTATTTTGTTCTAACTTTGAATAAGTTATTCTAGGATTTACTATCCTATACCTCTTTTCAACTATTTTTTTCTTATAGAAGGTTTTCTTCTATACTTTTTTTTACATTGCTTGTATTCTTTAAGTTATATTCTTGAGTTATATTCTTCAAGTTCTTCTTTAATTAAAGACCTTATTTTCTTGTTTTCATCACCCTCTCCTTCATGAATAAAATTCATCCTTAAAAATTTAGTGTTTTTCTTTAGAAAGTTGAGATTCTTTTAGTTAATCTTTAAAATATTCTTTGAAGTATTTATTATTTGTTGAACCTAGAAAAAGAGTAGCAAACAAACATAATTTGTTAGACATTTTTTCATTATTTACTTTTATTACCTATTAGGAATAGTTAATAGGCTTTCTTTTTGGTCTTCTTAAGATATCCTATAGAAGATTTATTTTTTTTGCTCTCTTTTTAGTTTTCATTTTCACTTAGTCTTTATGAGCTTTCTTTGGGGTTAATGACATAAGTGTATACTTATGGCCATTATAATTCAATGTGTATTTCTTGGAGAGATCATCATAAATGACTTCTTTATCTTATTGCAAGGTCTCTTAAAAAAAATGGTTTGTCTTTATTAGTGTTATGTTATAAAATATCTTTCCTTCATTAGTGTTATATTATAAAGCACCTCATCTTTGTAGTTCTTTATTGAAAAGCTCACAAAAACTTATTTATTTATTAGTATTTATCCTTCTTCACTAAGCCCTTGTAGCTTATATAGATTTTTGTAAAGTGTAAAGATTAAGCCTAGCTTGTTCGTTATTTCTTACTAGCCATTACTACAAATATTGCTATCAATGAGTAATGAACAAAGACTTTTGTTAACTATATACCTTGTTTGAAAGATTTTTTCTCTTTAAGTGTCCTTAACATCCTTTTAGACATGTGCTAAGAAGTGTCTAGTTATCAAGAGTTCCCTTGGATGACTTACAATCATATTCACTAGAAGCATGTAAGAATAAGATGAAGATGGAGAAGAAGGGTGACTCTTAATAAGTGCAAGGTACTTCTTTGTGCAAGTTTACAAATCTAAGTCAATAGACAAAGTTAGACCAACAATTGCTGACAAAGGATAAGATGAAAAGGAAAACCACACATTGAAGGAAATCTTCATCTTATCCTTTGTGAAGTCTACATTTATCTTCACAATTAACCTTTGAATGGTTTAAATGTGAAGATAAATCCAAGTTAATAGACGAAGTCAAACCAACAATTGTTGACAAAGGAAAACTACCATTCAAAAGTTTCCATCAAACATGCTCTTTGTGAAGATAAATGTAAGGCATCATGTGGAAACTACATACTTGGATCTGTAAACTTGCACAAAATAAACTCTTTTAGATCTTATACTTTCTTATCAGTTTGTTCCTTGAAGGTTACCTTACCTTTGTCAAGTTGTTTCAAGTCTTGAAATGTAGTCTTTATGTCCTTGATGTGTGACTAACATCCACTACAGAAGATCTATCTTCATTTGTTTCTGACCCAGAGTTAGAGCTTGAGTCAAAGTCATCCCAAGTAGCCTGCTTACTTTTCTTGAAGCTTGACTTTTCCTTAAGCTTGGGGCACTTCATCTTCATGTGTTCTGGTCATCTACATTCATACCATACGACGTTTTGATGATCTTCCTTACTATTGTAGGAAAATCTCTCATTCTTTTGTTTAAACATTCGCTTAAACTTTCTTGATAGCTTGGATATTTTCTCATCAATTTATTGGATTTTGACGGTTGAGTTCAAGAGAATGGGTGAATTAAACTATCTCAAATTCTCACAAAACTTAGAAAGATATATTTATTAAATCAGATAATTGTAGGATTTGGTTGTTATCAATTTAATGCATAGAAGCAAAATTAGCAAAAAAATAAAAGAACTAAAAGATATATATATATATATATATATATATACACACACACAAAAAGAGATGAATAGAGTTGATTTTATATTGGTTCACTCTATCCAAGAGCTACATCCAGTTGCTTAACCACAATAGCCAAGCTCACATTGAACACAAAATTTTTACAAATAGACAATCAATACAATGAAAGTAAACAAATTAAGAAACTAGATCTTGAACCCTACAAGATTGGTTTTCACACCTGATAACACCCTTTTACTATATTGAATTTAGAAACCCTATCTAGAGCAATCTAAGAACTTAAAAATGAATACAAAAAATGAAAACAATATCACTTGGAACAAGATAAACACAATAAAAAAGAATAAACCATGTGAAGATATATGTTCATCTTCAAACATGAAATTGATCTCAAATTTGCACAAAGAAAACTTCAAGAACAATTTTCAACTTAGTTTGGACTCTTTCAAAATAGTAGAAAAGATTTTAGAAACTTTGGTTTGATCCCGTATTAAAAAGATTTTGAAATGAAAGATTTATATACATTTAAAAATGTTAATTTTGATGAATTAAATATGTAATTTAATCTGATAATTTCACTTATTCGTGAAATTAATCGATTAACCCATCATTTTAGCATATTAAAAGAAAGAGTTTATAACTAGTTTTGATTCTAAGTAATTTTCATCCATTAAAACGATTATTTAATCAATTAAAATAACTTTTATCGTCATTCTAGAATCATATAAAAATATTTTAACAAATTAAAAGTAACTTTTAATTAATTAAAAAATATATCACCAAAATAAGCTCTAATGCATTTGAGAAACTTTCAAAATGAGATTTTAAGATCAAACCATGAAAAAGAAACTTGTATATTATAATCAACACAACACAATCTTAAAAACACATGTTAAACACAACACACTCTAAAATCACATGTAAAATTCATGAACGTAAAATTCATGAACATATCCAAGTAGACCATAAAAAAATTATGTTTTAACACTATTTTTTAAACACAAAATCAAGACCATACAAAATATTTATTGAACTTGATCTAACAAATATAATATTTATATATATAAAACAAATACATATCCACTTCCAGTTAATTATTTCAGTGTATATTTTTTGAACATTAGAAATCATTTATTACCTTATATAAAGATAGCATATTAGACACTATATATTATTTTAAGCATTTTCAATCACGTATATTTTATTTAGAAATAATATTTATGATTATAGCTTATTAGCGCAAGGATTTATTAATTAGGATAAATTAAATGACATGGTGATCTTAGGAAAGGAAGCCAATACAATCCTAGAGTGTGAGGAAAGAAAAAATAAGTCAAAAAATGAAGTCATTTTCTCTTAGTGCAAAAACCCTGGCATTAAATACCCAATGATAAACTTATTTCAGGTAATAGGATAGATGAATGATTTTTTTACCATCGTTTCCACAAAATAAATTAACAATAGAAATAAATAAATAAAAGTGGAAGATGAGAGAAAAGAAGAAAAATGTGTCACAATCAAAATTGATTGATAAATTGAAAAATATTTATCACTTGTATTAACAATTTAAAAATAAAAGTAAAAAGTTATATCAAGAATTAAAAAATCTCTCTTACAATTATAAAAAATGATAATCAAGAAATGAGTCAAAACTAATTACAATAGTCAACAAATGACTATGGACCTAAAACTAATATGTTTATCTAACAAATTAATTCATCCAACCAGTTGTCTAGTAAGCATAATAGCGAATAATGTTCTATAAAAGTTTATAATTACATAAACATAAAAATAAAGACAAAAAGTCTAATAAAGCTTTAATACAAAATTATATATTTTCTAATTCAAATATAGTCTTAAATTCTTCTTAAACCTTCATCAACTCATCACTATTATCAATATCATCACCATCTTGATTTTACCATGGTAATTATTATTACTAATTTTATTATAATCATCATCATTTTTATTATCATCTTAATCATTACTGATTCAATCGTTAAGATTCTTATAACTACTATCATTATCAAACATCTTATTATTTAATCCCTATTATAATACACATTACACATTAGATAAAATTAATGTTTATCTTAGTGTTATCTTATATTTTTATTTTATCTTTATATCCTATCAAATCATACCACATCATGGCAAAACAATTCCTAAAATATAGCCTTGACAAATTCACGATATATAGTACAATTTTTGTGGTTATAAGCACATAAACTTATCTTACATGTAAAACATAGCATAGAATGTGCTCAAAGATATCACAATCTCAAAATTGTTATTCTCAACATCACCATCTACATTATTATATTGTCCATAAATAGCATGCAATATGATAACAAAGCATACATTCTAGTATAACATTTAGGTTTAAGTACTCATAATGGTATAAACTTTATCTTTTAGTCTCTATTATATCACTTTAATAATTTTTAATCTCTATAATGCATATAATCTCTTTTAGTTTCTATAGTTTAAATTTATAGACACTAAAAAAGATTAAGATATAATAAAACAATGATTATTTAGTATAGAGACTAAAATATAAAATTTATGTCATTATAATACCAAAAAAGTAATTTAACCTAATATTTATTAACAGAGTTTTAATTTTTTTCTCGAAAACGGCAAATTAAGCCCAACCATGGGCTCCAAGAGGAAGGGCCCAATCCTCAATGTGATCTGGACTGCTACCCACAACCCTTCTGGATTGTGAACGAATGCCATTAATTTTTGGGCCTGGACTTCTTGGAATTTGGTAAGCAGTGATTCCTCCACCTGAACTAGACGAGTCGCAGGTAGAGCCTCCCTTCGTCGAGGAGTTCCACTGAGGCCCAGCTGAAACCCGTGGCTTCGATGGGCCTTGAGCCCGAACCTTGGCCTTTGCAGACTGAGTTGGGGCCATATAGTGTCTATTTGGGCTGGGAGGTATCTGCCTATTGGAGAGTGGACTTGAATCAATAAAGTCTGAGTTTATGGGGCTGATGCTTCTGACATTTGTTGGGCCTGGAGTTGCAATCATATCCATTTCCACGGTTCTCTCAGACATGTTATCTGTGGTGGTCGATGTTGTAGAAACAGGAGCCATGTACGAGGTCTCACGTAGCCCCATGTTCCTCAGATTGTACGGTTGTGGTGACATCCAACGCTCCAACCAGTTCCAACCCCATTGCCCTCTTTCCTTCGTTCCTATATCATCCTTACCCTTCCATTCATCCAACAAATATTGTTTTTGCTGCTGTTGCTGGAACAAAATGGTTCTCCTTGAACACAACGTTTACATCTTTTTTATTGTAATAACTTTTTCCTTTTTTTTAATATGTATTAACTGATAATAAAAAAATAAATTATTATGTAAAACTTATGACTGATATTACATATACATACTAACAATAACAAACTGTAATGTTTTGAAATATTAATTTAATTTTCTATTAATGATTCAAAATATTTTATCCTTATTTAATTTAGATATGTTAAATTCTAAATTATCAATATGTTTTATTTTTAATTACAAGGTAAAAATGTTTTAAATCATGAAAACAATTACATACGTAATTTGAAAAGGTATAAGATTTAAATGATATAAATTATCCTACAGATATGTATAGATGATTTCTTTTTTTTTTTTTCACAAAAACTTCTAAAAATAAGTAATAAATAAAACAAAATTAAAATTAACTTCTCCACAGGTTAAAACGAGTGGAAACATTCTTATAATTTTTTTATTGTTTTAACTTATAAGTTATTAAAACTTAGAAAAAATAATTTTAATTTATTTTTTTCTAGAAGTTCATTAAAAGAAAACACAAATCTAATAGTTTGCAAAGATACCTGTTGATAGTTGAAAGCGTAAGCCATTGCTCTCTCCCTCTTCATTGCAGCTTCATGTTTCCTCAAATCGTTTTCCTTAATTTTGTAGCTACTTTGGCGCCTATTGTCCCAATCATTACTAAGGTGTGTCCTTCTCATGGGGCTCATGGGCACGGGCTTGGGTTTGGGCTTGAGCTCTTCGATCTTCTCATATTGTTGTCTTTCCTCGTCGACGTGACTCAATTGGAGTCGGCGAGCCCTTACTCGGGCCTGCACTCTCACCAGTGCTTGCATGCATCGCATCGTCATTTGGGCTTGCTTTCTCACATTGTGTCCCCTCACCAGTGCTTGCAGCCTCACTAATCCCTTTAATGCTCGCAGTGCACGCCGAGCCTACGCATGCAATTCATTAATTAATTCAACACCCAATGCTACCATTCACTTTACACACCAAATTTATTCAACACAATTTTTCACACAATTAAGATAGACCTTTTACAAATGCTGGTTTTTATGAATTGGAAATTAATAATTAAGATTACTATGTATGCCAGATAGGTCCCAAGAAGAGATATCCCTCTTCTGAATAAGGGACAAGATATTAGTACGCTTGTCTCAGTGAGAAACATCATAGTTAAACACGTTTAATAAAAAATAAACCAGCCTTAGAACATTGGATATTTGAGATATTCATATTTAAAAAGTCCAGTATATAAAGAGTTAAGATCCTAAAGCAAAATTACTGTGTTCCTTAATTAAGCTTTTATCTACTTGTTATGTTTGAAAAAATAAAATAAAAAAAACTCACATGAGAGTACCTTTTACCTACACATACCAATAAAATAGATGTATATTAATGAAAAAATAAATAAAAGTATGTGAGAAAGTTCCATATTCCGACCGGTATACTATGTTTCTAATTAATAGAAATAGTACTCACTCCCTTCTTTTTTTTAATTGTGATTTTTAAATTTGTTCTTTTATTTATTCATTTATTGTTTTTAAGTTTAAAATAATTTTTATCAACTACACTTTTATTTTCTTTATCTAATTTTTATTTAACTTACTCTTATATGACTATCGTGAAGTAAAAAGAAAAAAGAAAAAGAATAAAGTGAAAAAACATCTTAACTATTTTATTACAATAGAAAAAATATTATTCTATGGTTTTCTATTTCTACATCTAAACCTTAAACTTAAAAAGCATTCTAACATGGGGAGAGTAACTTAGATACTTTAACTGCGCCGTTTGCTAAACATAACTAATTGCAACATAGAAAATATAGCCAGATGCATTGTTTGAACATAAAAAACATTATTGAGGTTATGGTTCAGTTAATATTTTAAGCACTTTGAGTTAAAATCAACATTATTATTAAGATTATGAAAAATTTGCAAAAGAATTGTAACATGATTATAGATTTTATATTTTATATAAATTTTGTTATAGTGATTTTGGTATGCATTGAAATTTTTAAACTATGTAAAAGAAGATAAAGATGACATTAAATGTTTTAATTGAAAATAATTCATTTCAGAAAATGAAGAATATAGTAAAAAATACTTTAATTTTTAATTAGGTTTAAAATTTATTTTAATTAAAATTCAAGATTATTTAGAGTGAAACCACCTTCTTAACGATTATTTAATCTGAATTTATTTACTTAAGTAGATGAAGAGTGCATGGATAATTTAAAAAAAAAATCCACATAATCATGTGTGAAATTTAAACAAAAAATAATATATAAAATTAGACGATTTTACAATTTTATAATTAAAATCTTTGTTTTGACTATTTTTAATTTTGATATACATTTATAATATCTTTTTACTTATTAATTATATATTAAAATACACCTAAGTAAAATTAGAGAGAGAGAAATTTTCTTAACAAGTACATAGAAGTGAGAGAAATATATTTATGACAAAGATACTAAAATATATATATATATATATAAATATAAATTTATTGTTGTTAATTAGTTAATTAATTATTTTATTGTATTACGAAGTCTATTTAATTGTTATCTTCTTAAGCTAAAAATTAATTAATTAATTTTGTTGTTATTTTAGGAAGAAAAAAGCCATCAATTTTTTTCAAACCAAATAACTTTATAATTATGAAACGGGTGTATTATCTTCCAGGAAGATAACAAAATTAAAAATGATTTCGGATTGAAGATATTTTGAAATTTAGTTTTAATAATTATAAAATTTTTTATATATTTTTAAATATTGTCAAACAAAAAATGGTTAGAGATTATAGAAGACAGAAACAAGGTCTTACTAGATAGCCTCTGTAGTATGATTGAATGAGTATTGCCGCTCTTTCTTCCTTGGAGTGGCGTCCATAACCTGCCAGTCTCACCACTCTTGCAGCTGCTTGAGCAGCAGCCACGGCAGCTTCAGCGGCTGCGGCAGTAGCTGCTGCAACGGCAATGGCACGGCGACTATCTTCTGTAATTGGAGTTGAAGTGCCACTCTCTTCATTTGCCACATTATTATCCGGAGAACTCTCTACTGGAAAATGCTCAAAAGACACCACCTCTGCCACTTCATGCTGCAATCTCTGTGTGTTCTCTTTCTGAAATGAAATCCATCAATTTGTGATTACAAACAACAAAAGCTTACTTTTATTAAGCCAAAACAGCTATATGCATCACACATCATTCAATAAAAGTCCTTTTAACAAATTTTCTTCTATCTTTTTCAGTCTCCTTTTCTCCTTTTTTTTAGCATGATTAAAAATCCTACAATCTAGTCTCTTCACCATACTTCTAACTACTTTCTCTGTACAAATTTTTTACTAAATAATTTTGGGCACCAAAAACCTATCTGACTTAACGAGACAAAGGACAACCAAGAAAAATATACAGATGCTACTAATTTCATATCAGATAAAACTGTGATTTTAAATGGGAGAAATCTGTTGCATCAGATTGAATTAGTGTCATTTTTTCTACGTTGATTATGAACATAAATTTTCATGCAGAAATTATAGAACAAATATCCACCACAAATGTAATTTTGTGTATATACTGATGTAGTCTTGCAACAAACAAAATAAAGAAGTTCATCCGGAGAAATATCATCATCATCAACCCACTATTCTGCGCTAGTGTTGTTCATAAATGATGATAAAGTAAAGAAATTAAAGATCAGAAAATAATAAATTTTGAAAAAATAAGTTTGCAAAAATCATCTTTCGTATTTTACACTCCAAAGTAACTACCTACCTACCCACCTACTCCGTTGATAGCCCCCGTATCCCCTTCCCCCTCTTAATTATACAGTATTCTTCCCTCATTTTCTGTTCTGATAAAAAAATAAGACTACGAAAAAAATATCCATACATACTATATGTCCTAATTTAAAGAAAAGAAGTACATAATACAAAAGGACTTAAAAAATTTTGGTGATTTGCAATCGCTTGAGAGAATCACGTGATGAAGTATCATTGTTTTTGTGTTTGTGAAATGATGAATAACATATAACTTAGAAAGCACACGATGTAAAAGATGAATGATGTGATGGGTTTGGTGGTATGATAACTATGTGACACACATACTAGCAAATCCATTTGATACATGTTGACTTCGTCGGGGACCATACATACACATACATAATTACATGCTGTACAAGGTTGATGGTCCCGAAAGCTGAGAAAATGCCAGGCACATCTGTCATTATTGTAGAGGAGCGCACAAAAGACACAAATTACATGACAGCAAGCAAACCTTGTGGTTCCCTTAGCCTTGGATAAGGCTTTGGCCTTTAATGAGAAAGGAAGAAATTGATTATGATCGTGCCATTCCTTGTGCTGCAGATACAATTTTCTTTTTCTTTGTGGGTTCGGAATTAAGCAAAGTCCATGACTTTTCAAGAACTTTCGATGAAGGACATAATAAGGGATTGGAGTCGACAATTTAAAAGTATATTAAAAAAACACATTGCTCATTTCCCTAAAGTAGTACCATACCAGTTTACGCTAGTGTCTTCACCCTCTAAAAAGAAGGAAAAAGTAATTTGAAATACAAAATTACATATGCTAAGAACTCTTTTTTGTCTCGTAAATGATTTGAAACTTTTAGACGATCAAAAACAAGATTTTAAATCTGAAACTAGGACAAAATTAACATAGATTATTATTTTGAAATCTGGTAACTGTTAATATCTTGGTGAATTAGAAAAATAAATAGTTACAAGTTATTGTTTCAGACATTCAACAACACTTCATACTCATATTCCGTGTTAAAAGTTTCCAGATAAAGTAAAAATAAGATTAATGGTGTTTCTAGTTCCAAAAAATCCCAAACACAAATGCTCCAAATCTTTAAGAAATAAAGTGAACAGTTATTGTTACAGAGCACCTTCAAATCATCTACTAAAAACAACATCAGAATAAGAAAAGAAGAATGAATGATGACCTTCTTCTCAGGCTCTGGCAAGTCTTTAGAAGATGACTTGAAAACTTTCTTCACGGACGAGAACCAGCTGCTTCCTTTTCTCCCCATCTATGAACAAAGGATCTGTTTCTCATCACCAAAATCAACATCGATATTACATACATTACCATTTCATTCATGTCAAAACATTATTATAAATTTAGCAATTATCACCACACAAAAAATCCTTTCTAACACGCGTTAGCTAGTGACCAAGGCAAAAATCTAAGTGTACGAAGTTCAGAGCAAGCCATGAAACTAACCTGGTGAAGCAATTACGTCGCCGTTTTGCATCACTTCACATGCTGTGCCTGACATTTTCGAGATTCATGGTGAAGAAATGTTTGGTCAATTAGGGATTGTGGAGCGGAATTCAGAGAAAAATAATGAGGAGGGTGGGAGAGAGAGGGTGTGTGGTGAGTAACTGTGAGCCCGCGCAACCGTCGATGGTATTTATCAGAATCACGGATGTGTTGGACTGGGTGAGTAACGTTACCAAGTATACCATGTGTTATCATGTAACTATTAATAATAACATTAATTCATCCCTATTATTTGTGATTGTTTTTGTATAACTCTAAGCGTTTTTATCCTTATAAAGATAATTTATTTTATTAATTTTACAATATATAAAAAGAAATTAGAATACTAAGTTGCATCATTATATTTGAGGGTCTAATATCTTATATTTGAAATATTTAAATTACTCAATTGAGATAATTCAAATATAAGGACAAAAAATACAGCAAGACGTTTAATTAAATTTGGTATGTCCGTGGTTTAACTAAATTTAGTACTGAGTTTTGTTTTTATTTTTTTAACATTAAACTGTTTGTATGATTATTACTTCTGTTATTACTCTTATTATTATTATTATTTAATAATTAAGCTATAATAAAATCCATCCAAAATTTAAATGGTATACAATACATAGATTTTCCAGAAATATTAATTTGAATTTTTAACACGTTAGTGCTAAGCATAAAATACTAAAAATTAAGTGTGTAAAGAGTTTTCTTCTAAGATATATATATATATATATATATATATTCACTTTTTTATCTTAGAACCAAATAGTTAAGGAAACTCTTAAAACAGTAATTATTATATTTTTTTCAACGTAAATAATCCTATAAGCAACACGTATAACCTAATAGAGTCATCCCATTGCTTAACCTTGAGGCTGAATGAAAACTTTTTAAATAACTATTATTTTTATAAAGAATTTAAAATGTTTTGTGGTTAGAAATTTATGAAAGTAATTTAATTACTTGAAATCAGATAATTCTATATTCTATTTAAAAATTTAAATTTTGAATTTCTTTATATTTTTTATTCTCTCAAAGTTGTACTTGTCATTTTCTCATTTTATTTTGACTTTAATTAAAATATATTAATTTAGTTCCACTTAAGATATCATCGACTCAATTAAAGTTGAAACGTCTTGATAGTATTAATGTTAGAAACGATTTCTTTCAAGTTAAAGTTAACGATGATTATTTTTATTATAATTATTAATGAAATTATTTTTAAATTAATACAAGTTTTATTTTTAATTAATGTTAATGTAAATTACTTTTCAGTTAATATGATTAAAATTATTTATCTATTGACTTATTTTTCAGTTAATGTTTTATTAAAAAAATGATATTGATTGATTAATAAATTTTTAGTATTTTCTTTTCGACGTCTACATAGATGAAAAAGTAACTCTTGTACTGATGGTAATTGAAATGTTTTATTTAAATAATAAAATAAAACTTTAATAAATTTAAATTATCTTATCCCAAAAAAATATTTAAAATTTTAAATAATTTTAAATAAAAAATAATTCTAATTTAATATATTCAAATAAAGAGTATTTATTTTATTAATAAAGGGTAATGTCCCAGAATCATATATAAATAAATTTTAAATGTCAGCATGACTAGTACTGGTACCGCAAGGGTTTATGATTTTTTTTTTTACGACAATATAAAAATTTCCTATCGATGTCAATTACTAGTTAAGGGCCAACATGTAAGAAATATTGATGAATTTCTTATGCCTAAAAATAAGAAATATTCTTATGAATTTCTTATATCTGTGTATTTGAATATGGCGTGTGAGATAAAAAATTAATTTTTAAGCTAAAAGTAATTGCTGCTAGGAGAAAAAAGAGGGGCTATGATTGCTTAATGTTAGGTTAAGTTTAAGCTTGAAGATTACTGAAAAGCAGTTGTTAAACAATTCTTATCAGCAATGATTGATAATGGGATAATGCGTCAGACTTTGCTTTGCTCGTTTCTAATTTTAGTTCATTTTGTTTTTAGTAGATCTGTTTCTTTTTTCTTTCATGTTTTAAACATCCAAGTTTGGTCATTTCATCAGTTTTGATAGTAATATGATTAATATTTTAATTTTAAATAATTAATTTGAATATTGCAATAATTATATTTTATTGTGTTTAAATTAATTATTTTTAATTACTTGTAATGATAAAATTACTAATTTAAAAATAATGAAAATTTTTAATTGTTAGAATTAAAAGCTTAAAAATAAAATCCGGATTCTCTTCATAAATATATTTCTTTAGCAGTTTCTTCTTTTCTGGTAAAATCTCAAATATCAATTTCAAGTTAGTTCATTTCAAAATTTCCTTTATTCCGGAAACATCGTCTCAATAAATTCCACAGACACTCTCCAACTTTCTCGAATCGTCATTAGCAATAAAACAATGTTGAAGGCATGCAACTCGTTAGTGTGTTAGAGTAGAAATAAAACTAACAACATTTTTCAAAACTTTTTACCATAGATATATAAGTTCATAAAGTGTTAAAGGACTTTTTAATTAACTTAAACTATATAATTTCTTAATTTAATAAAAAAATCCATTGATAAAAAACTTACTATAACCAAAGATTTATTTCCTTAAAAGTTATTTATTGCCTTTAAAGAGTTACAAGAATAAATCAAAGATTTATTTACTTAAAAGTTATTTATTGCCTTTAAAGAGTTACAAGAATAAATCTTTATTCTAATAATGATTATTCACAATCTCAACTTAAAATTGATTTTAAAATGTTCTCTAATATTAAGCAACTACCACTATTGTCTTTATTATTTGATGGGGTGGACAAAAAGTCTAACCGCGTGGTCTAAATAAAGTAATTAGTATACAAATATTTGTTCAACATTTTCTTTTTCTCATTTTTGGTTTAATCGTCTTTATTAACATTGAATTATGATTTCAGTTTTTCTGAATATAATTACAAACTATAATTTATCATTCTCATTATTTGTATTTCAAATGAGAACTTCAACTCAATTATTTTATAAAATATCAAATTGTAAATTTTTTGATTATGTAAGTTTCAAAAAAAGTTTTAAAATACAATAAAAATAAAATTCAACTTCTTTATATTTTACCTGTTAATTTATGTTAAACTTTTATGTTAATTTTTTAACTAGTATATCAGTATAAGAAGATGAAGACAAGATGTTAAACTTTTAATTGTAAACTACAAGATGTTAATTTAATTATAAACTACAAGTATAAGTATAAGAAGATCAAGATGTTAAACTTTTATGTTAGTTTTTTAACTAGTATATCAGGATTTATGGTCAAGGTAGGTCTCAACTAGGATATAGATCTAGGATGAGTACTTCATGACTTTCTTAAGGCTAGCAAAAACTAGGTGTGTAGCATTTTTTGTTCTTGGTTGTCTTTGATTGAAAATATGGTGATGTAAGACTTGTGAAAAGTGCTACTAGGTCTTATGAGTGTAGAAAATAAGGTTAAATCACTAACTAGAGTGGAAGGGGAGGGTAAATTGGTTCTTCTAAAATTTTTAATCAATTAATAGATTCGGGGAGGGTAAATTGGTTCTTCCAAAACTTTTAATCAACTAATAGATTCTTTTCAAAGTCTTTCTTCAAACACTTGATGAAGAGTGGTGTTAGAACAAAAATTCAATGCCGTGCAATCTTGATTTAGTACTTAAATTAACAAAGCATGAAGTTGTATCTAACAAATTTTGAAAGAAATTATAATGAAAGTGGGATAACTTTATATTAATTCACTTAACATAAACTATATCATTTTTAATTTAATAAAAAAATTCCATTACTAAAAATTTGACTATAAATAAGGATTATTTATTTTCATAAAATTATTTATTGCCTTTAAGGAGTTACAAGAATGGATCTTTATTCTAGGCACGGTTATTCACAATCTCAACTTAAAATTGTTCTTAAAAAATTTCTTTAATATTAAGCAAATGTCACTATTGTCGTTATTATTGGGTTCAACTTTCCACTCAAGAGCGTAGAACCTAAGTGACATGATTCGATTATGACTTTGTCTACTTGGCTTTTGCTATGAGACATTTGATGTCACTTGCAATAACTTCTTCATTCTTCAATTATGTCTATCTTCATAGACGTTGAGGGTTACATTAAATGTTCTTCATGCAACATTTAATGCAAACTTCTACTTGAAGAAACATTTTGATACTCAAAGTAACTTATCAAGCTTGGGTAAGCTATCTTTTAACTCTTCTTGAGAAAAAGTCAGGATTGTGCGAGGTTGATAGACTATATAGATGTGATAAAATGTTCTTATAGAGAAGTTGTTGTTGTAAAACAACTTTGACACACACTCTTTAAGAGATATTATAATGTTGATTTTTCTTGTGAGATTTTCTTGGTGGTAGATGAAAGAACATTATTTGCAAAACATATTATAAACATTTATAAGTTAAGCACATGCTATGAAATGTCAAAGAAAATATCTTATTGTATGTCTTAATCACAAACTTATCATACGTATATAAGATTGCAAGGTGTTATAGTGTTTGTTGACACTAGACGAAACACTTGTGTTTATTGTGATCTTATACTTAATGGTATTTTCATGCTTTTAATGCTTTGTTGTAAAAATACTTCATTAAAAATTATTTAAGGTAAAGTTAATTATTGAAAGAGTTGACTCTAGAAGAGGTTAAATAAAGCCTTAGATTCTTTTCACAACAAAATAAAGTAGATCATCTAGCAAACAAATAGAACAAGTAAGACAACAAATTTTTATACTTGTTCACCCAAACAAACGAGCAACATCTAGCTCTCCCTTAAGCTGACCATTTAAGAGGTTCCGCTAATCAAATGAATGACTATAAAATTATTTAAGGTAAAGTTAATTATTGAAAGAGTTGACTCTAAAAGGGGGTTAAATAAAGCTTTAGCCTCTTTTCACAACAAAATAGACTAGATCATCTATCAAACAAATAGAACAAGCAACACAACAATTTTTTATACTTGTTCACCCAAACAAACAAGCTACACCTAGTTTTCCCTTAAGCTGACCACTTAAGAGGTTCTGCTAATCAAATGAATGACTATAAAATGAGTACTCCAATCATTATTGGTTACAAATGAGTACACTAATCACTCTTGATTCTGACGAGTAAATTAACCACTCTGAGTTACACCTGTCTTAACTTTCCCTTAGATTAAAATCTCTCAACATTAAAAAAATCTCTAAGAGAGAGCACAATTAAAACTCACAGGGTAGACTTCACAAAGTGAAGAATTACAAAGGATATAACTCACCCAAAGAACACCAAGATCACAAGATCATAATAATTGGGATAGCCCGTATTGTTTTATCTCTTATGTGTTTTTCATCTTTAACTTGTTCTTTTTATGTAGACTTTGGAAGATGACCATTAACTTGAATAGTTAAAACTTGATCTTTGCTTGGACTTCAATGAGAATCTGCATATTTATCATAAATGCTTGGTAAGGAAAGATTTGATATGAATAGTCAAATGTTTCTATATCGATTCTAAAATGGAAACAATTTAAACAAGAATTTCAAATATCATAATTAATTATAATTGATCATAACAAGATGGAAATCATGGCTAAGAGGATAAAAGAAGATACAAATTCAAGGATAAGGATTCTACATTTGAATAGTAGAAACATTAGCATTTTCTTCTTTCTTCTGAGTCTTGTAAAAATTATGTAGTTGTATTTTTCCTTGTATTTTTTTAGGATTTTATAGAGGTACATGTAGACCTTAATTGGTCCTCAATTGGGCCTAGGTTTGGGCTTAAAAAAACAATTATAGAACCCTAGGAATATTCGATAAAGTCATGGAGAGGAATGAAGAAGGGAGCTCAGAAGCTTGAAGTACCACATCATATGGAAGAGGCCACTTTTAGGCCATTTTGTGGTGCCAATGACTAGCCATGCTTGCGTTGAAAATTGTGTTTCTTGTAGCTTATTTAGCTCCCCGTTCCTTGAGTTATGAAGTGCAAAGGACTTATGCATCTATAAATAAAATCCCTTACCTCTCGTAGCACTCAAAAAGCAAAATTTGGTTCTTGCAAGAAGAAGGTTGTGTTGTTTTGTGGTGAAAACTTGGAGAGTGGTCTTAAAAGGTGAGGCAATATGAGACGCACCTTCCTCTCTGAACATGAGAGACCTTATTATTGTAAGCATAAAACGTTGAGGTGAGCTCATAGTCCCTCATTAACTTCTCTCTCCATGAAACAACCAATCCTTCTTCATCCAGGGTTCTAGCAAATCCTTTATTCTCATGAAAAGCATAACTCTGATCCCTAAATGAGAAACTGGAGAAAAAAATTTAGAATTGTGTAGAAGCAGACAATCTGGTTTTTTCAATGTTCTGAAGTTATGTGCAGGTAATTTTGGATAGATGAGTACACCTTATATATTGTCTAAGGGTGTCACGACTGAGATCACGACAGGGCAATAAAAAAATATATTTTAAAAAATATTTAAATTGAGATTGGAATCGTCACTATAGTTTATTATTGGAAAATCGTAGAAAAACCAAAAAAGAAATGTCTACGAACCAAATTTAAGATTTGCGATTCGGTTACGTATAGGGAAGGTATTAACACCCCCACAACACCCGCCCTAAAATCAAATAAGCAAAAACGAGTGTGGTTTTACAAAATGTTATTTTTTCCAAAAATAATAACTATACATATGCATTTACAACAAATAAAAAAAGATGCAAACAAAAATTAATAAACAAAAATACAAATAAAAATAACAAAATGTCAATAAATTAAAATAAACATAAATACAAATAAATAAACAAAAATGTGAATAAAATAAAAATAATAAGAAGAAATAAACAAAGAAAATATATTTTATTTTTTTTATTTGAGCCTAACAAGGATTTACCTTACTCCTACGTATTTCTATAAAGGAAAATCAAGAATCACGTAGTTTCAATTTAAAAATTGTTTAATGAAATATTTGATATTTTTTATTTTTCAAAATTTTATATTTTTTTAGATTTTATTTTTTGTTTTTGGAAATTTGATGTTTTTTTATTTTAACAAATTTATTTGAAATAAAACAATATTTATTGATTTAAAAAAATAAGAGGGAATAATAATAAAAACAAATTAAATGCCAACTATAATGTTATGATTACAAAAGAAACAATTTGGCACAAATCAATTCAGTTTTCTTATATGAAGTAAGCTAAGCATAACTTCATATTAATTTTGTATTTGGTGAGCACAAAACACTCTACCCCTATTTTCATATTGAGTGAGGCCTAAAAAATTGCACCTCCCCTATTTTCATATTGGGTGAAGCCTAAAAAATTGCTCCTCATTTTATTTGTAATGGGCCAAGCCCGAATATCATGTCTCCCTTTTTTTTCACACTGCACCTCTTTTTTTATTTCCATTCACATTCCACGCAGGATTGGGCCAAGCCCATCAATCAACCTGCACCCCCTTTCCTTTAATATCTTTCGGCCAAGCCTAAGTCGAGGGTTGCACCCCATCCCTTTCTTTTTTACATTCGCATCACACACCTCAAACAGGACTATCAAAGCCCAATTTATTCTTTCACATTCTTTGCCATTCATTCCTTCATGAACCCTAAACAATTTAGGTTTCGAGAAAGTGGCAGCAGTGCCACTTTGCACCATCACACCACCCTATCACTCTTATATGCACTAGAATTCCTTTTAACCCACAATACTGGCACCATCACAAATGTATCGTATACCCGGTCAAATAAACTGCGACCCAAACCTTGAATCTCTTTTTCCAACCCTTTTTTCTTAGATTCAGACCGTCTTCAAATACCCTAAAACGATTTTAGGGCTACAAGCAAAGGAGCTGCAACAACGCCATGGAGGAGGCAGCGCTGTGGTTTGGAGGGCGCCGAGTCGATAATGGTGGAGGTTGGCTCGCGACAGAGGTAGAGTGTGGCTACGCGAATTCAGCGACTTGTGCTCATCTCGCCGATGATAAAGGCTTTCAGGTGGCTTACGGCATAATTGCTTATGAGCGGAGCTGGCGAGTTTGAGCCACGGACGTCACCGACGGTGTGCCCCTAATTGTGTTTTGGCTTTGTGGTCTTTTTTGTACAATCTGATCACCCAATGTCTACTATAATATATATATATATATATATATATATATATATATATATATAGAGAGAGAGAGAGAGAGAGAGAGAACAAACATGATCAAGCCTATATAAAGCTATCACAAGACTTACCTGTTAGAGAGTCTAAAGAAAACTTTAGCTGCAACCCTTCCTTTCTAACTGTTATTTGTGATAAGCACCTTTGAATTATGATTATGATTGTTCCTCAGACCTTGTAATTGTTGAAAATAAGATGGCCAAATGTTGAAAATAAGATGGCCAATGTTCAAGAGGGGGCATGAATTGAACAATTTAAAACTTTTTGAAAACTTAAAAGTTTGAATGAGTATTCTTATCAAACTATGATTGCAATGTAAGACGTACACAAAACAGCAGATTCAAACATATTTCAGCAAACTGTAATTTTAATACTATAGTAGTAAAACAGAAGCAGTAGACAATAATTCTTTTTTATCATAAATGAATTTTGCTAAAGACAATATTATCTCAAACCAAATTGAAACAATTAGCCAATGATTAGTCAAAATAGCAAATAAAGTACTTTTCAAGGTTAACGAAAATGAACAAGCAACTCAGATTATACAAGATATAAGCAACTAAACAAATTCAACAACACTAAAGAGTTCCACTTTATACAGTAATAACAATGGTCAATCAGCAAATACAAGGTTACAGCAGTAATAAACCTGTTCAGAATTTTCTACAACTAAAACAGTATTGCAACAAAGCAAGTTTCTCAATTATAGTTCAAGTTACTGAATTTTGATTACAGATTCAATTTACCAGTATTAAAAAAAATTCAATCTAAAGAATTATCAGAATTAGGAAAAACCAATTTTATAGTACTACACAACAGTGCTTCAAGTTAATTCCAATTTACAGTTCAAGAATGAATCCAATATGCTCAAAGAAACACAAGACAATATGATTGATAATCCAAGTTTGACAATCTTTAGTAAGATACAGAATTTTTTAATCCTTTAAGATGGATTTTAGCCAATTAAAGAAACAACCCGAATGTCAATTTTTAAGTCTATCCAGAATTTCAACAGATTGTTCTTTAGGTTTAACAGATTGTTCTTTAGGTTTAACAGATTGTTCTTAGTGGCAGAATACGAATTTACACAACTGCAGAACGAAATTTAAAAGAGTAAGGGAGAAGAGAATTACACAAATGTTTTTATCCTGGTTCACCCAACCACTTGGGCTACGTCCAGTCCCTTGCAACCACTTGCAAGGATTTTCACTAATTCAATTGTAGTTTACAAACAAATCACACCAGAACCAATCTTGAACCTACAAGATTGTCTTCTACCCCCTTGTGCAGTTCCCCACCACACAAGATGCTCACACACAGTGCAATTGCAGTACACCACTGCAGATTTGAATGCAACACAATAATACAACAATTGAATTACAAATTTCCCCCAATTCCAATGCTTAATCTCCTTATTAAGCAAAACCTAATTGAAAAACTACCCAACACACAATACAATTCAAAAATCCACAAATACAACAACCAATTACAATAAAAAACACCAAGGAAGAATACTTATCTTCCTCGAATGAAGTTGCCAAGCACAATTTGCCAAAATCACACCATGCTTTTATTCAAGTGTTGAAAATCTTGATTCCTTTTTGAAAATCGATTGAAAATTCTTCTTCTCTATGTATGTTTCTCTCAAGGCAAGGTTTCTCCAAATCTTTGAAAAACTATTCTCTCGAGAAACTAATTTTCTCTCTTGGTCATTTTTTCAAAACACGTGCTATTGGGTTTAAAAAAAAACGCACCAGCCCAAAAACGCGCCAACCCAAATCTGTCAAGGAATTTAACAAGTTGATTTTGAAATATAACCTGTTGAATTTGACTCTACAACATACTCTTTAAAAAAAACATTAAACATTTTTAAAAATGCAAATTTTCATTTAAACTTGATTAAGAGCAATGCGATTAATTGGTATATTGACACAACTAGATGCATGATACTATAAACCTAGAATCATACCTACCCAAACCTAGATTATAAAACCTTCAAGTAATTTCTTCAACAAATTCTTCTGTTTTCTTCATCAATCTTCCCCAATTTGATGAAGACAATTCTTGTGGTTTGGTATAGATGTCTCTGTGATGTTCATGCTTTTCTTCTCCCCCATACTTGTGAAGCCTCTTCTTCTCACCCATACTATGAAACCTCCTGCAAAACAATTAACCCATTTTTCCAAAGCAAAAACTAATACTGCAACAGCAAATAACTGGTTAAGACATTGCATAACAGGTTCTATTAAGCATTAGCAGTTCTACTATAGTTCACAATTCAAGAAAAGTTTCAGATAAAGCATAGTTCAGGAAAAGTTTCAGATAAAGCATAGTTCAGGAAAAGTTTCAGATAAAGCGTATTATAGACCTTCAACCACATATTCTCCCCCAATTGGATACATCAAATTGGAAGGAGACTTAAAACATCATCAAAAGAAAATAAGCATAAAACCAGTTACTGATGCAAACACAAACACAGATTTCATCAAAAGAAAAGAAACAAAAACACAAATATGATGTATAGGTTATTTAGCCATTGAAGTTGTTCAGAGTGTTAAGAACGTCATCAAATTGTGGTGCAGCTGCTGGAAGTTTTGGGCACAGAACTCATGGTGCCTACACTGTTCCTATGTGATACCACTCAGGTGCTGGAATTGTGTGACACAGTATTCGTGGTTGCAACGTTGTTGTTCAGTTATGTCATCCATTCTTGAAATAATCAGCCTTTCAAAACTAGACATAGGCTTATCATGTGGTGGTCTTGGTGTTTGAGGCTCATTTTGCGACAACAGATGTACTCCTAGAGTTGGAATTTCAGCTGGTTCTTGTTCAACAGTTTCACTCGTTCCAGATCCTTCACCACGTCCTCCTTTGTAAAGGCAATACAACAACATTAAGTCATCCTCAGTGAGTGTTGCATGATTGCTTCCTCTCGGTGTCAACATCTAAACTATCAACAACTTTAAAATTCTGGGAGTCATGGCAAGTTTTCCAACTCCGAATGATTGCACATCCTCTCCTGGATACCTCATGCAAGCCTTATAGAACGCAATTTTGTTGAAGTCATCCAATGCTCCTCTCTCAATCTGTTGTCCTTCATAACTTAGGCCAGTTACTGCAAACCATATATTGGGTGTGATTTCGTTGTCTACTCCTTTCACGTGTGAGTTCATATTTTCTCCATCAATTGTCAAATTTGTGTAGAAGACTTTGACCAGGTCCGGATAGATGCAGCCACTCAACTCAAAGAATTTCTTCAGCTTCTGATGGTTTATGATGACTCTGATCTCCTCTAGTTGTTTCTCCTTCAGCCAGGCCATAGATAAGAACTTAGGCGCAATCAGATTCTTCCTACTGAAAGTATGAATATACTCCTACATCTGCTTAGCTTCACCATTGAACCACTTGGGCTTCGTCCAGTCCCTTGCAACCACTTGCAAGGATTTCCACTAATTCAATTGCAGTTTACAAACAAATCACACCAGAACTAATCTTGAACCTACAAGATTGTCTTCTACCCCTTGTGTAGTTCCCCACCACACAAGATGCTCACACACATTGTAATTACAGTACACCACTGCAGATTTGAATGCAGCACAACAATACAACAATTGAATTACAAATTTCTCCCAATTCCAATCCCTAATCTCCTTATTAAGCAAAACCTAATTGAAAAACTACCCAACACACCAAGGTAGTTAAAATCGAGATTTTGAGTAGGATCGTGAAGAGTTCATAAAATCGTAAATCATGAAATCGTAACACGAATCGTAGATTTTACTTTTTTTAATATATAAATATATAAAATAATATTTTTGTCAATAAATAAATAAAAGAAATTAAAAAATAGTATCTGAGGGATGATTCAATCTTGATACAAAATTGTTTAAGTCTGTATAGTCTCATTTTTTTTCATTCTACTTAATAAAACTGTCAAAAATCCCATAAACACAAACCAAATATACACACGTAACTAAGAAGATGATATAAAATATTATAATGAGATCAATTCATCTGTTAATACTGCATCCAACATCCAACTTAAGTTTACAAGATCAATCACTTTGACAATACTTATAAAACTTCAGTTCATCTAATACAAATCATTGAAATTAAAATGAAAATTAAAGGGATCTTCGTTAGTTATATCTCCTTCATGAAGCACATCAACAAGAACATTCTCTTTCTCTAAAGTTGGGATGGCAAGAACATCATCATCTTCCACACCACCTTGGACTTGACCTTCAACCAAGTGTTCATCATCCCTATTTGAATTTGGAGTATCATTTAAATTTATATTTTCATTGTCTTCCCCTCCTTCAACATTTTCCATAATCCATTCATCATCTGATGAAATATCATCAAATTCAAACTCCTGAAGTGACCTTCTTCCTCCTTCTTTCTTCTCAGCCAATTTTGAATTAACCATGACATAAACAACATCATTCATAGTTTCTTGTTTCAAACGATTTCTCCTTTTTGTGTGGATCTAATAAATACAAATAGACATACATATAAGTAATTATTAATTTAGTATATTATAAGTGTAATTTCACAATTTATAAGTTCTTACCATCTCAAATGCGCTCCAGTTACGTTCACATCCAGAAGAACTACATGTCAAACTAAGTACACGAATAGCAAACCTTTGAAGCTCTGGATGTTAATCTCCATAAGAGTCCCACCAAGCTGCTGGAGTCTTTTTTCCAATCGTCTTAATAGCCAAGGGGTTACCAAACAATTTTTCTTAGTTCTTGAAATCAATCAAGTGTTGCTCCTCTGGGTTAGCCACCATCCTTTGTATGTATTGCAGTAGGCCAATTTTAACTTTGGTGTCAACTTTAAAATTGGGGGAATAATGAAATTCAGGATTCAGAAAATAGCCTGCAACATGCAAAGGCCTATGGAGCTGGTTGTTCCACCTTTCATCAATAATATTCCACAAATCTTCATAACTAAACAAAAAAAAAGAATTAATGTTCTCAAATTTCTAAGGAGTCAAATATAAAGATAAAATGAAATTTCAATTAGGAGATTAGTAAATTATTTACCTTTTCTTATCACCATTAAATTCTTTTTGTATCTTTTCTTTAGCCTGATCCATTGCCTTGTAGATGAAACCCATGGCTGGTTTATCATCAGAATCTACCATTCTAAGCACTTGCATTATAGGAAATGCACCCTTCAAACATGTGACAATACTCTTCCAAAATTATCCAAAACCACTTCTTCAACTGAACTTCAATCCCTTGTCCTTGCAAAACGAGTATCCTTCCACTCATCACTGGTAAACATTCTAATCAAAGGGCCCTTGTGTTCTAAAAGACAACCTAATGTTAAGTAAGAGGTGGCAAAACGAGTTAAACCTGGCCTCAACAGGTCTCTCCCCTTTGTGAAGTGATGTAGCAAAGAAATTAAAGATGTCCTAAAATAAATATAAGTAGTAATTTTTCTACCTTTTGGAATAGTATTTCGATGAACAGGTACCTTCTTTTCAAAATCTTCTAACATTAAGTCAATGCAATGTGTTGCACATGGAGTCCAATAGAGTGTTTTCCTTTTCTTCATTAACAACTCACCGACTGCTTTATAATTGGCAGCATTGTCTGTTACAATTTGGACAACATTTTCCTCACCGATTTCTTCAACAATGTCATCCAACATCTTACAAATTTTATTAGTTGTTTTTGAGATAGAAGAGGCATCAATAGATTTCAGAAAAACAGTTCCCTTTGGACTGTTAACTAATAAGTTCAATATAGTTCTTCTTCTCTTATCAGTTCACCCATCAGTCATTATGGTGCAACCTGTTTTCTTCCATGCAGTCCTATGAACTTCCAAAGCATCTTTTGTTGCTTGAACTTCTTCCTTTAAGTACTTTACTCTTATCTCATGATATGAAGGTGGCTTAAATCCTGGGCCATAATTTGCAATAGACTCAACCATCCTCTTAAATGATCTGCTTCTTGACACATTAAATGGTATGCCATTATCATAAAAATGCCTTGCCACATCCCTACAAACACTCTCTCTTTGATCCTTCTTAAATAGCTGATTAATTGTGGTCTGTGAACTAGTTGCCCTCTTCTTAAAAATAGTTCTATCCTCCTCTTCAATCCTCTTTCTTTTTTCAATTTCTATAACATCATCGTCAGTATCAAGCCTTGTTTTTTTCATTAATTTTTGTTGCAAGCCCACAAAAATTTCAAACATTTCTCTTTTTACTTCATCCGTAACACTTTTGCAGGCAACTACATCCTTTTGAGTTCCTGCCAAGTGGTGCTTCAACCTGTAAACCCCTCCTGTTATAGTCTTTTGGCAAAATTTGCATTGAATCTTTCTTGGATCACCGTCAATACATATTCCATGTTTCCAAGCCACGTCTGTTCTACTACTTGGAGCATTCTTTACCACCTTTTTACTGTGAGCACTTTGTGAGAAGGAACCCTTTTCAGCAGCAGCATTATTAGAGGGAGGATTAGAAGCTCCTGAAGCCATTATGTAATATTCTTCTGCAGTTTATTTTGTAAAATAAATATAAGTACATAAAAAAAAGACATAGCTGGAATAGAAGAAATAAAAGTGAAAGAGATAAAAACAAAACCGTCAGTTTTGTGAGTCTTAGTTTGAGAGTGAAGTGAAGTGGTGTCCCGCAAACAAGAAGATACAGAAATAAAACTATCAGTTTTTGTGAGTTTGAGAGTAAAGTGGTGTCCTACAAACAAGAAGATACAATACAACTCTGTGAATGCAGAAAGAGACGTTTGATTTGGCTTAATTAAATTATTTTATTTTATTTGAATTTGAAATAGACCCAATCAGGAAGGAGGAGTGAGCGTGCAGGTACAGTAAAAGACTCTTCAATTAAAGTGTTATGTGGAGTGCAGTAATAGAAAAGAGACTCTTCATTTTTTTAATTTTATTTTAATTATATTAATTCTGATTGGATGAATTGGGTGGTGGTACGACACATGTAACAAAGTCAGAATTTAATTACATTAATTTTAAATAAAATTAGGTTTGGACATTAACTCAAGAAGGTGAATAGTTGGACATTAACTCAGGAAGGTGAACAATTTGATATAGCAAAAAATCGCGATCACACGTTTTTGCGATTTTGTTCGACGATCCATACGATCTTGCTATTTAACGATCCTGAGTGGAATTTGAATTTCATTAAGCATGTAAAATCGTAAAATCTTACGATTTTACGAGTAAACTCTTACGATTTTACGAGTAAACTCTCGATTTTAACTACTCTGCAACACACAATACAATTCAAAAATTCACAAACACAGTAGCCAATTACAATCAAAAACACCAAGGAAAAATACATATCTTCCCGAATGAAGCTACTAAGCACAATCTGCCAAAATGACGTCATGCTCTTATTCAAGTGTTGAAAATCTTGATTCCTTTTTGAAAATTGATTGAAAATTCTTCTTCTCTGTGTATGTTTCTCTCAAGGAAAGGTTTCTCCAAATCTTTGAAAAACTGTTCTCTCGAAAAACTAATTTTCTCTCTTGGTCATTTTTTCAAAACACGCGCTATTGGGTTTTAAAAAAAAATGCGCCAGCCCAAAAACGTGCCAGCCCAAATCTATCAAGGAATTTAACAAATTGATTTTGAAATATAACCTGTTGAATTTGACTCTACAACATACTCTTTAAAAAAAACATTAAACATTTTTAAAAATACAATTTTTCATTTAAACTTAATTAAGAGCAATGCGAGTAATTGATATATTGCACAACCAGATGCATGATACTACAAACCTAGAATGATACCTACCCAAACCTAGATTATAAAACCTTCAAGTAATTTCTTCAACAAATTCTTCTGTTTTCTTCATCAGTAATTCTTATGACTTTCTCACTTTCCATAAAACTTTATTTGTAATTTTTTGGGTGTATATCTTTTTGAAAAAAATGTATACCTTAGCCAACGATCAAAAACAAAAACGTGCATGTGGTTATGGGCATTGTCTAATTTATAAAAGTACTACCCAACCCTTCAATTCTCCGCTAATGATTCTAGTAAATGTGACAAGTAAATCATTAAGCAAAATAATCACCATCAAGACCCTTTAACAAACCATCAACTCACCTCACCTATTCAGTTTTTCTATTTTTTTAAAACAATTAATTTCATCAAATTTTAATTTACTTTCATGTCCTAGAAATGAGTAACTGAAAAGGTAGACCTAAATATAAGAAGAAGACAAAAAATCAAAAAAATAAAGATAAATAAAAATAATAAAAACTAAAACAATATGAATTAGTGAAAATAAAATGAGTAATTAATTAACACTCAGTAGAGAAAGTGTAGAGATGTAGGCTGCTACACACACAAATAGAGAGAAAAAATGGAGGCAATAATTGATAGAGAGGGGTGATAATAATAATTTCATTTTTTCAATCAGACTGATCAAACCTAGCCACCTGTATTTTTCTATTTTTATTTTTCTAGATAAACCCCTATTGGATTGGGTTTCATTCAACTCTTTTCAATTTTTATTTTATTTTATGCAGTTTATCTTAAAACGGACCAAAAATTCATTTTGTCTTTCTTTTTTTTCTTTTTTTCTTTTTTCTTCTTTTTTTTTTTTTTTTTTTTTTTT
>Ga0209700_101408_pt1 | contig 49752 bp, 32 predicted proteins | sample SiratroredBW_FD_187528 | JGI IMG/M metagenome (GOLD analysis project Ga0209700, IMG submission 187528) | Root nodule microbial communities of legume samples collected from California, USA - Siratro red BW (SPAdes) (version 2) | ecosystem: Host-associated > Plants > Roots > Nodule | place: USA...
TTATTTAAGAAATAAGAAAAAAAAAACAAAATGCCATAAAGAGCTAAAGGTCCTCCCTTTTCTTATTTTTTTATCTTTATATGAAAATGAAATGATGGACAAATAAAAAAAAAACATTACAAGAAGATAAGAACACATCATTTACAAATTTCAAACTTCAAGATCCATTTGAAAATCTAAAGCTTACAAATCATACCTGTGAGCGTTCTTCAAAAATTATTGTCTCTTTTTCAAAAATTCCTTGCTTCTCAGTTTGTGGATAGTAAGACAGGAGAATCAATCTTCTCTTCTTCTCTACTTTCTCTCTCTGTTTTTTCTTCGTTCCTCCCCACGTGTGTTCTTTTTGTCCCTTTTTTATTTGCATTATTATTATTATTATTTTTAAAATCAAGGTGGTTCAGAGAAGTTACCACTCTTTGACCCATTCTCCTTATTATTTTTTTAAAATTAATCTTCAAAATGAATCTACCTAGGAATTAAACTTAAGTCATTTTCTAACGATAACAATTTATTATTTATTATTAATTTTATTTTTATGGAGTAGAGAACGTGGGTTGTTTTGAACAGTTTCACAATTCTTTTTTTTTTATTTTTCAAGAAAATATTACGTGGAGTTAGGAGAGTGAGAAGTTAGAGAGTTGACTCTTTCTTTATTGTTTTATTTATTATTATTTTACTTATTTATTTATTTATTTTTTAAAACTTGCAAATCAAGTTTGGAAGCAGTTGTTTTTATTGTTATATTTGTTTTTATTATTATTTATTTTATTATTTTTTTTAAATTTTCAGATTCTGTTGTTTTAATTTAGATATTTTTGTTATTTTCTTGTTATTTTTTATTATTAATTATTTATGTTATTTTATTTTTTAAAATCACCACCTTTTCTTTTTGTTTTGTAATGGAAAAATTCGAATTTTATTTATTTTTTTATTATTATTATTTCAAGAAAACTTAAACTAATAAATATATATTTTTATATTATTATTCATTTTTATCATTATACTTTAATTTAAAAGATTACCCGTACAAAATCGGGTGTTGAGAGAAGCCATTTGCTTACAACAAACAGAATATTAGGTGTGTAATACAAGAAGAAGAATGATATATAAACCAATATTTATGTTGAAGTTGTTGGTATGTAATAAATCAAAACATAAGGCTTGTATTTATAATTGAAGTTGGATGGGGCAGGATCAAAGTTGGCATGTCTTCAAAGCAATCCTAAGCATTAAACTCATGACACTGTAACGTCTCATCCAAGCATTGTTCATTCATCAGAAGTTGGATGGTGATGTTGACAACTCTTTCATGCATGTTAGTGGGTCAGGGTCAAAGGCTGACATGTCTGCAAAGTAACCTTCATCACTACATGCATCATATGGTGTAGTCCCATCAAATGCAACATTATATCCCTTTTCTTATTTCTACTTCAAATGCAACATTATATTTCTTATCAACTATAAATTAGGTGATCATTACCTACACCTACACGAAAATCCAATCAATTTCACCATCTTTATCACTATCACAAAATGACATCGTCATCTATCGTGGGTTTGGTGCATTGCAACGGTCAAATTATCACTGATGAACTTCACTCTACCATATTTGTCAGTCAAATAACTACTTCAGTTGAGGTTTATGAATCCATGCCCCTATCAGTTCTTAAACAAGTCATTCTACGTTTGTTTGTCCCAAATGATGGCAAGTCATACGTTGTTGATTTATGTTATCGGTGTCCAGTGTATATGACTGACATTAGGAATTCTTATCGATATGTCAAGATTATGGCATGTCATTCTTTTCAAAGGTTTGAGCTTATGGCATTCATCCAATAACATTATGATTTAGGTGAACAAATTACTTCCAACATATGGGAGGGCATGGAAAAACAAATAAATGACTCTTTACGGATTGAGTGACAGTATGTTCTTCATTGTAACTTCTTCATCATTTCCATTTCTGTGTCAAAAATCATTGTTAAACCTTATCACATTTTCTATTAACTTCTTGTTATATTAAGACTTATTATTGCACATCTTTTACTACATGGAATTTATTTCAACAAACACCGAACATTAATAACCCCTTCTAATTATTTTCAACACATAAGTGTTATAATTTTTACCACTGATATTCTAAATGAACCATTAAATTCCATCAAACCATGTCAGTTAACATCATTGAATCTGCCCCATGAACGCTAAAAACAAACTTTCACAAACCACGAGATATGTATGTTGAATCTTGTTCCTTCTTTCTTTTTTTCATTTTCATTTTCTTGTAGATTTCAAGTTTCGGTAGTTTGTTTTAAATGTTGCGAGATAACCTAACCACCGCTACAACAAGACAACCACCGTCACCACTAGTGACGCTGCCATCATTGTGAAAGTCTCATCTATAAAATCCTTTAGCGGATTGCAAAGCACTCATAGAATTTTCTGATTTTTTCTTGAGCTTGTTTCCATCAAGCATCAAGCGAATTCAATTTGCATATGTGAAACTATTCTGAATTAGTCCAAAACAACATTCCACAACAACATAACTGAAACTGCCACCACTCTCTCTCTTTCTCTCGCCGGTTATTCCTATTGTAGTGGCGTAGAGACATAGTGTTGTGTATTTCACGTTTGTGAGCAGTGTTTATGGTCTTCACAAGAAGGTTACTAGTATCAAGTGTTGGTAGGGTGCCTATTGGGAATGTGGAAATAATTACATATGAACAAGAAAATTAAGGAATAGAATAGTGTTTGATGTGTATGCATGCTTTTACTGTGATGCCATGGCTTTAATTGTACTTTGTATGCTTTATTTTTCTTTTTATGTGTATGGTTTATCTTTCACTATTCACGCTTTATATTTTGTGTTTTCAATTCACTTGGAATGTCACGTCAACTAAGGATGGGAATAGAATTCATGTAGCTTTGCTTTTCTTTTATTAGCTTTACTTTTTTTTATTAATTCCAGAATAAACTTTCACAAAGCACGAGACACTATTCACCCATATTATTTCCTGAACATGACAAAGATTCTTTAACAGAGACCCACTTTATAAATTGACGTTCCATATTGAATATACTCTCGTCAACGCTCTAAAATTAACCTACACAAACCACCAGATACAATTCACCCACATCATTGTTTGAATATTGCAGAGATTCTTTAGCAGAGTGTCAAGTCAAAAGCAATGGCCCAGATTGAATCTTTCCCATCAACACTCCAAAATGCTTTCACAAAGCACGAGACATTATTCACCCACATTATTTCCTGAACATGACAGAGATTCTTTAACAGAGACACACTTCATAAATTGACGTTCCAGATTGAATATACTCTCATCAACGCTCTAAAATTAACCTACACAAACCACGAGACACTATTCACCCACATCATTGTTTGAATATTGCAGAGATTCTTTAGCAGAGTGTTAAGTCAAAAGTAATGGCCTAGATTGAACCTTTCCCATCAACACTCCAAAATGAACTTTCACAAAGCACGAGACATTATTCACCCACATTATTTCCTGAACATGGCAGAGATTCTTTAACAGAGCCACTTTATAAATTGACGTTCCAGATTGAATATACTCTCATCAACGCTCTAAAATTAACCTACACAAACCACGAGACACTATTCACCCACATCATTGTTTGAATATTGCAGAGATTCTTTAGCAGAGTGTCAAGTCAAAAGCAATGGCCTAGATTGAATCTTTCCCATCAACGCTCCAAAATGAACTTTCACAAAGCACAAGACATTATTCACCCACATTATTTCTTGAACATCGCAGAGATTCTTTAACAGAGACCCACTTTATAAATTGACGTTCCATATTGAATATACTCTCATCAACGCTCTAAAATTAACCTACACAAATCACAAGACACTATTCACCAACATCATTGTTTGAATATTGCAGAGATTCTTTAGCAGAGTGTTAAGTCAAAAGCAATGGCCTAGATTGAATCTTTCCCATCAACGCTCCAAAATGAACTTTCACAAAGCACAAGACAGTATTCACCCACATTATTTCCTGAACATGGCAGAGATTCTTTAACAGAGACCCACTTTATAAATTGATGTTCCATATTGAATATACTCTCATCAACGCTCTAAAATTAACCTACACAAACCACGAGACACTATTCACCCATATCATTGTCTGAATATTGTAGAGATTCTTTAGCAGAGTGTCAAGCCAAAAGCAATGGCCCAGATTGAATATGCCCCATCAATGCTTCAAAATGAACTTTAAACAAGTACGAGACATTATTCATCCACTTCATTTTCTGAACATGGCAGATGTTCTTGACCAAAGTGTCACCCCATAAATCAACGTCTTGGATTGAATCTACCCCATCAACGCTCCAAAATCAATCTATCCATTTATAAATTTAACTTCACCAAATCTCACCATTCACAGTATTTTAGAAAAAAAAAACTTCTTGTAACTACATTCTTGAACTCTTTTTCATTGCAAACTAACTTTGACTCCAACAATATGTTGTTGTGGAATCAACAAAAACATAGGTCTTCATACATTGCCAATATGGTAAGTTTATGCCATCATTTTTTACCAAAATTGATTTTTTTTTGTAACCTTTTCATATTAATTTCTTCAATTTTACAGGACCCCAAAGATGATGTTGTCGAGTCTTATTGTCATTCAATGGCAGAGCCACACCCTTTAACTATTCCAATCTTGGAGCAAGTAGGATTTGGTGAAATTGCAAAACTAAGGCATTTGAAAGTGGATCACGCCTTAGTAACTTCGTTGGTTGAAAGGTGAAGACCTGAAGATCACACATTCCACTTTCCAACTGGCGAGCGTACCATCACATTACAAGACATTTCACTTTAACTAGGTCTCAAATGTAGATGGTCCACCAATTGTTGGCCCAACAATGTTTGATTGGGAGGAAATGTGTGACACTTATCTGGGTATGCACCAATGAAAGGCGAATCACTCATTGGTTCACAAGTCAAACTAAAATGGCTTAGAGAAAATATGCTCCCACTAGGTGAAGACCCAACAGAAGAACAACTACATGCCCATTGTAGGGCGTCATACTAGGTTTGATTGGAGAAGTTTTAATGTCTGATAAAATCGGCAATAAAGTTCATCTTATGTATTTACCATTTTTGATTAACTTATATAGAACAAGGCGATATAGTTGGGGTTCTGCTTGTTTGGCTGTGTTGTATAGGGAATTGTGCAGGTCAACAGATGCCAAAGCAAAAACAATGGGTGGGTGTGCATCACTTCTGCAATCATGGGCATGGTATCACATGCCATACACTGCGCCCCTTTCCAGGCAGCAACCTTCATACCCGCTAGTTTGTAGATGGAGTGGTGGTAGGGTTCTTAACTTCAGAAACGTCCCTCACAATAACCTAGTGGGGTACAGATCTATGATTGACCACATACAAGTTGATCAAGTAATGGACAAAATGTATTCTTTGGAATTTGATTTCATAATTTTAAACTTTAACAAAAAATTTCTAATAACAATGACTTACTGCAATTTAAATGGAATCCGTACAAGAACTTTGAGGCGTCAATCCCGCTAGAAGCATACAAGGATGCTGAAATTTGGACAGCATGCACTTCCATCATTTGCTTTGCAATAGTGGAATGGCACTAGTCCGATAGAGTTCAATTACAATTTGGTATGTTCCAAGAAGTCCCTGCCCCACCTAACAACTTGGAAAAACTACATAAAATTGATATGCGAGGACGACATGATGAAAATTGGCACACTAAGCATGCAAGGTGGATAAACATGTGGAACAATCGTCGCAAACTAACATTAATTGGTCGTCCAATTCATGGACCTTTGTTCCACAGTAGAGAGTACATGGAATGGTACGTGGCGAATTCAATATATTTTTTGTCAATGCTGCATCTACTAAATGATCCACGAGCATAACAAAATCCACCACCGGAGCCCACATTCCCAGCTACAAGTAATTATGATCATCCACAAGAGGATCCTTGTCGACATTCATTTGCAGCTGCAACAGATTATTATCCGCCACAACAAGAACCTTACCGACATTCGTTGGCATCTGAACAATTCAATACACCTCAACGACAACCTATAATAGACAATAGAAGACAATCATTTGCGTCCAGTTCAACTGATTTCTTCTATAACTTGTTTGGATCATATCTAAATACACCATCTTCTGCTAATGATCACATGCAATATATGCATCCAACACACTTTGACAATGAAGCAGAAAGTTCTTCGGCTACAATGTAAATGAATACAACACTCCCACAATTTGAATCTAATGACGAACCACAACCAGAACAGCCACAATCACCACGACGCAACTTACCACGTAACAGACGTCGTCGCCATTGTGGAACCGGTCACCATTATGGAGACTAACATATTCTCATGTCATTAAAAATGTTGTTAACAAAAATTCAAGTTATTAATAAAGAAGTTCACCTACTCTTCCCAACATTATCCACATGTTGAGTACTTATTCAAAAAAAAAATTTAAATATTTAAAATCACCTTAATTTTACTAACAACATTAACATAAACTTTTTTTGACATTTTGTTTTTAAATTTAATATAAATTTATTAATTGACTTTATTATTTTAAAATTATCTAATGCAATAATAACATTAATATTATTTATTTCTCAATAATAACATTAATAGTATTTATTTCTCAATAATAACATTAATAGTATTTATTATTTATCTTCTTCAGTCTCACAAATTAAAAACATATTGAACTAAACATTTTTAATTAATTATTTTATATTTTTTTCTAAATAGTTATTTCTTTCTTTAATATATATATATATATATATATATATATATATATTTTTTATTTTTTGAAGTACGATAAATATTTTATTTAATTTTTATTATTATAGATATATCTTTAGTAAACTTAAAATACAAAATTTGATTATAATTCCAATATTATAAATTATTATATTTTTTCTTCTAATTTTAATTTTAATATAAAATACAGTTATAAAATTATTGTCATTTATTATCTTTATTTATTATCAAAATACAAAAATAAAATAATTTATTATTTATTTTCTTATTATTATTAATTACTTAAAATATTTATAAGTTTTTTTGAATAAATTTAATGAAAATAAATGTTTTTTCTCTTACATACTTTTTTTTATTTACCTTCCTCTCTCGTATAAATTAAAAATAAGCTCTCTCAAATTTTAATTATAATTTTAATAAAATTTTTACTCAAAAAATAATTTCTTCTACTTTTATCTATTTTTATATCTATAAATTATGCTATCTAAATTTTTATTTAACATTTCCAATTTCATTTTCAAATTTTTAATTTCAAATTTTTAGTTTACCATTAATAATAAACATCCATAATATTTTAATATTTTCTTTTATCTTTAAATAAAATTACAATTAGGTAAGATAGTTTGATTTTTTTCTCTCACAAATTATATTTAATTAAATTTTTTAAAACATATATAAATAATTTTTATATATAAATTTAATGAGAATAAATGATTTTTCTCTTACATACTTTTTTATTTATCTCGTTCTCTCATATAAGTTAAAAATAAATAACAAATCCTTCCAATTTTTAATCAAGTTTTTACTAAAAAAAAAAAAAAAAATTTACCTATTTTTAAATTTATAAATTACACTATCTAAATTTTTGCTAACTTCATTTCCCAATTTTATTTAAAATTTTTAATTTATCAATAAAAGTAAACTTTAACAAAATTTTAATATTTTTTATTATCTTTAAATCAAATTATATTTAACCTTGGAGAGTTTAATTTTTTTTTTCTCTCACAAAAAAATTTAAATTTATTCTCACTATTTTTAATTAAATTTTTTAAAACATCATTTATATAGTTAAAATTTATTTTTAGAAAATTAAATTCTCATAATCTACAATAAATTATTTATAATATTTTTATTTGTTTTTATTTCTTTTCAATAAAAAATCATATAAAAATTATAAACTTTTATTTTATTTTATTTTAAAAAAATTATAAAACTTAAAAAAAACATAAATATTCGATTCACTGGCACGCGAATTTTCTGAATGTCATTTTGAAATACCATTCATTAACTTTCAATTAGAAATTCACTCGAATTCTCACCATACACAGTAAACTATGTTATATTGGAAAATAAAATGGCAATGGTGTTATATGAGTAAATAATTTTGTAAACAGTGTCATTATGGTAAAAATTTCTAGAATCCACATGCTCAACATCCTCCTCATCACGCTAATTCCACCATCACTCATGATAGGCAATTCAACACATCCTTAGGGTTTCTGGATTGCATCATCTTCTTATCACCATCGCAATTACTGCTTTTCTTCTCCCAGTTCGGTCATCCGATTCCGAAAATTGACAACAGAACCATGTTCATGTTAGACCTCATTCGCCAACTGGAAGGCTTCCCCAATGGAACGAAACGGGTTGTCGTTGAAGGAAAATAAGCATACGAATAAACATTGTGTGAGCCAAGTAAAACATTATTGCTCTTCTCATTGACAATTTAGCTAAGATTTTTATAATAACGAACTTTAGCTTACAATTTCACACACCACAATTACAAGAAAAAACTTTTATAAATGATTTTTAATTTTTCAAAATCAATTTTAGCATTTCTTAGTGTTTTTAGTACGATGATTCTATTTTCCATTCAATTATTTGAATCTTTTAATTTATTATTTGAAAGAGTTAATCTATTAGTCTTTTCATGAAATTTTACGAAAAGATCTAATAATTGATTGTAATTTTCCCAGCTTAGAAAAAAAAATTAGAACCTACACAGTTAGTTTCGTACTCATACATATGTACTTCTTCCTTCCTTGAAGTAGAGTTAGATGAAAGTCATTATTGTCTTATCATACTACTTAAGCTATTCTAGTTTCATCACTTTTTCTTTTCATTTTTTTTTCCAAAACCTGTATTTTCTTAAAACATTTGGACATTCTATTTTGATATGTCTTGTTTACCATAGTCAAAATAAGTAAAGTTATATGAATCAGAATTAGTTTCTTCTAAAATTATGCCTCTTACTTGATTGAACTTTGTCTTTTGTTTTTCAAGATGTGCTAAACTTCCTAGTCAACATATTCAATGTTTCAGTGATTGCACTTGTTGGATTCATCCTCACTGTTTTCCTTCCTCTAGACTAAGAATTTTAGTGTAAGCCATTTGACTTCTTTTTTTCTCCATTCTCTTGTTCATTCAACTTATTGATCTCAAGCTCATGTTATCTTATAGTTTACCAAACGAAGCAATAATAGTTAAAGCGGTCATGTCCTTGAATTTTGAAATGACAATGATTTTAGGTTTCCAACTTCTATCTAAACATTTCAAGATTTTGATATTCAACTCCTCTTTATCAAAGACCTTTCCGAAACTAATAAGATGATTTACAATGTGTTTAAACCTCTTATGCACATCTATTACAGTCTCTCGTTGTTGCAGCCTAAAGAGTTCGTGCTCTTGTATTAAGGCATGTTTTTTGGATCTCTTCACTTCCAAGGTTCCTTCATGTGTAACCTCCAACATATCTCACATTTTCTTAGTCAAAGTGCATTGAGAAACCCTGAAACATTCATCCAAATTCAATACAAAAGTTATAATATTCTTTGTCATACAATCATACTGTGCTTTCTTATTTTCAGCTTTAGGCCCATTAGCCCATAGTTTATCAACAAACTCATTATTTATCACATGTTTAGGCACACATGATTCATTAATGATTGTATCCCAAATACCTCAATTAATTGGTTTAATGAAGATTTTCATTCTAACGTTTTAGAATTGGTAGTTCACACCTCAAAACATATGTAACATATTAATTAATAGAGGCACCCTCAACAAAAGGTACTGGTTCTTAAGCATTTTAAAAAAATGAATCTTGAACAACTTTCAAGAACCAACTCGGATACCAATTGTAAAGAATATAGGATAAGTTCAAGAGGGAATTGAATTAAACAATCAAGTTTTTCTTGAAAAATTAAGCCTAGAATGAAAGCCTTCAAAAAAAATCAAGATTAACTTCTTAAACTACCTCAGTTTAGAAAATCAATATGTTATAAATTTTTTCAACCAAGAATACTCAAAGAACATTGTGCATAAATTAAAGAGAAAGGGAGAGAAAGATCACACATATATTTTATATTAGTTTACTCTTCCACAAAAGCTACATCTCATTTCTCAACCACACCAAGCAAGATTCCACTATATCAAATATTTTATAGCACACAACGACTCTAAGAAAACAACTCTTAAACACTACAAGAGTGATCTACCCAACAACTAACCTGTAGTTACCCTACTTAAGTTAGAAACCTTATTTAATCACAATTACCACTACATAAACGAATGAAAATACAAGAAATACAATAACACTTAAATCACAATAGAAATAACAAAGTTTTAAGTTCCAAGAAATTTCCCTTAACCAAAACTGTATGATACAAAGAACTTCATGACATATGACACGCTCCGAGAAAATGATTTTTTGCTAAGAAGTATATCTCACTCAAAGGTTTTAAGTATTTTGCAAAATTAGATTTTAAAAATTCTCTCTCTATTGTCAGAAAAATAAAGATTAATAAAACTTGTACAACCAATTCTAATGCATTAAATTTTCATTTTAATATGTTGATTTCACTTAAAATGAAAATAAAAGATTTATTCGACTTTTCAATTTGTAAGAACTTAACAACCTTCTAAAAAGCATAAGAATTTTCAATCTATTAAGAATTAGTTCTAACAATTAAAAAAACCTTTTATAATAATTTGAGGTCTCAAGTAATTTCAACAGATTAATTTAATAAAGTAATTGATTGAAATATTCATTTCAGTCTTTAGGACCTCAGTAAAAATATTTTAACAGATTAAATCAACTTAGTAAAAGAAATTACAGACATTTTAATGGATCAATCAACTTGGTAAAAGGAATTACAAACTCATACAAAATAGATGACTCGTTGTGATTAAATCAATCCACTATATTACAAATTTTGAGAACCTCTCAAGAAAATAAGAAAAATATATAACACAATACAATATCATAAACCTTATCAAATCTACACTATCACTTATAAAATCCTATCATAAACAAACTTTTCACAACTTTAATCAATATCATTATAAACAAAAATATTTATCAAATAAAATCTTGTAAACAAATTTTAGCTCAAGCAATAATGATATTCAATGTAAAATCATGAAACTATGATTTTGATAATATAATTCTTATAGAAAAGTTCAAGAAATGTTTGAAAAATTGTTCTTACGATAAATTTGTAATTAAAGAAAATAAGTAGTTTAGTTTGGTAGGGCTGACTATTTTAGCCAATTAAAAAAACTCTTAAAAAAATAAAACAATGTAAACGATATTTTAATTTACTAAAATAATTTAAAAATAGTAGTTCAATAATTTTAGCTAACTAAATTGTATTTTAATATATTAAAATAGTATGAACTTCACTTTTAAAAATGTTTATATAATTTTACATTATTAAAATGAAAATTTAATTAATTAAAATGTTATATCTTAAAAAGAACTAATAAAATTTAATAACATTTTAATTTATTAAAACACTTTTTAATTAATTAAAACATGGTAAACATTTTAGTGAAGACTCACATCACTTTTATAAATCATTTCTATCAAATCTAAGTAAAAACAATGAATGGAAACTTACTTTATGACCTTAAAGTATCAAAAGTACAAGATTCCATCTTCATCTCGTTAGGTTAGACAAATTAAGATAAATATATAAAATGATAAGAGAAAGAAGTATACTTTTCCTTAACAATTAATAATAAAGATGACAAAAATAGTTCCATCTATCACTGCTTAGCTTATTGTCGTAGATTTCAAACTTTTGGTGGATGAATATGCTCTAAATGAGATATTTATTTTATTAACACATGTTTTATTTATCTTTTTTTTTTTTAACACAATTTGTTTTGGCTTTTCTTTCGTTCATCACTTATTCTTCTAATTGGAGTAGTTCTCTTCCACCCATTTTTTTAGATAGGATTTTGAACATTGTTTCAATTAATTTAAGAATGAAGATTTTGTCTTGTTAAAAATCTAGTGTATGATAAGCATCAATCCTAACAAATGTTAAATCCAAAATGGATCATAATACGGTGAAAAACACTTAAAAAGGATAGCATAAAATTGATATTATATTTTACAACTTTTTGGTTGGTTGTGAAATTAAGTTTTTTATTTTGTTTATGACCATTTTTATTCAAATATTAGTTAAATTTCCTGATTTTTGTGTAAGAGAATTTACTGAAACAAATTTCATGTCTTTGATTTTTTTTTTTTAAAATGGTTTAAAATTATTTAAAAATTAAAAACCATCATTGTTTTGGGAAGAGTAATGACACAAAACTGAAAAAAGAAAACTAAAATATTAAAAGATAAACCAAATTTAATAAGAAAAGAGATTATAAATATTTTTTAAACTTAATATTGTTATTGGAGATAAAGGAAGACTAAATAAAGAGTTATGATGAATTTTTTAATACAATTATTCTCATATTTATAATTTCATCTTTTTTTTTATTTTATCCGTAAATAAATTACATTTATTATGATAAAAATTATAATACAAATTTAATATTATGATTTGGTAATTATAAATATATTATAAATCTAGTTTTCAATAGATACATATAGGTTTATTTATTCTAAATCTATAGTATTGTAATTTAATACAATAACCAATTTAATTTGTTTTGGTTCACTTTTCTTTTATTTTCAATCCTATTAAACTTATCTATTGAAGAAAACAAAATTCAACAAAATTTAAAATTTAATCATTTTTTATTTTTAGACCGATCTTTAACTATTTTTTTTATTGATTTGGTTTTTGAACTTCTCTAATAATTAGTATTAAATAATAGTAAAATTATGTGCTTTAAAAATAAAATATAAACTATTTTTTATTATTGATAATAAATTTTATTACATTAAATTAAAGTAAATGGAAAATTAGACATTTAAATTGAGAAGCAAGGACTTTTCAGGACATTTCCTGCGTAGCCTTTTTATTTTATTTTTTCTATCTTGTCTTTGGATACTTGTGTTACACACACAAAGAAAATTGAGAAGTAGAATATGAAAATAATGTCTTACTATACCTAAATTTTTGTCTTTATGGAATACCTAAACTAGATACTTATTTTAGAAATTTTCACTTCATTTTTAATTTTGAAGGGTATATATAAAAGCATTACTGATTAGTATATCTATGAATGAAGTTGCTCATAATCACATATGAAAAAGAATTTAAAAAAATGAAATGTATAAATAAAAACCATTGATTAGTTAGTTTATGAACACTCATCAAGCATTTTATGATTTTTCAAAACATAATGTATAAAAACGTAAAATTATGAACCAAATAGGTCAATGTACACTGAACCAATCCAATTAGTCGGAGCAAAGACAGAAAAATTGAGGTTGAATTAGATTTAGAATCTGATTAGATTAAATTAGTATAAACTAATTCAATTATATAATGATCTCATAACTTTCCTCAATCTGTTTATGTAAAAACATTAAACCAAACACTTAATATTATGTTCAATATAAAGGAAACACTTAATATACTTTAGTAAATATATTTCATAAAGTAATTGTAACTATTGAAACATTATTTAATTTTCTTTGGATAATTTGAGGTTAAAATGGCAATTAAACTTCTTCCAAAACCATCTCATTTTTTTCTTTGTTAAATTGCAATTTAGTGCCGTTAAATTATTGATCCACAATTCTGGTTCTCTTTCATTTTTTTTTTTATGATCTTTTTTCTACATTTAAAATAAATTAAAATTTTAATTCAATTCTAATTTCATCTAGATCTTAAATCTAACATATCCATTTAAAATACAACAAACAAATACTTCAATTAATTAAAATATAACATTTAAAAATAAACACTTGCTATATAATTTAAATTAAAATCATAAAAAATAGGATTAAAATAATAGAAGAAGGACCAAAATTAGGAATAAAAATCTAGAAGAGACAAATTTTATAAATTAAAATTTTCCTATTCAACAATTAGAATTGACAACTTTTTCTACCAAGAAAAAATGGAATAAAAATTCACAACTCTCACGTGGTTTGAGTCAAACATCATGCTTTCTTCACGGGTCTAGTTGGAATCATGATTTGTTATTTTATTTAATTAATTAATCCAAATCAAATCAAATTTTCAAACTTTGACTGTGGTGGTGCACGCACTTCATCGGAAATAGTGCATTGTGTAGATAACGAAACAGCTTATTTTATATAGAAAAAACATTTTCATATTTTACCCTTTTTACGTTCATTTTCTTTTTTCCTATAAAGTTCTTTATTCTGTAAAAAATAACTTTAAAATAATATAAAAAGAAGTTGTTATTCAAAATTTTAAATAAAGGGTCGAGTTTGAATTATGTAAATATATTTGACAAAAAGGAAAATATATAAAAATAATTAATTTTATGGAAATTAATTTTAAATGAAATTGATAAGAAAATATTTATTAATAACACAGTTAAAAAGAAAAAAGTAGTTACTCATTTCATCATCCAATTCTTTAATATTATTATTTTTAGTTTGTTTAGGGTTTAGGGTATTATTGAAAGAAACCTAGGTATGCCTAAAATTTAGTTTCAAATTTTAAGAGTCTCAATGTTAGATCACAATATAGAGATGCTAGAAGAAGAATTTAAAAAACAAATTGATTTCAATATGTGTAATTTTAATTCAAAATTATTAGTTTACTACTTAATCCCAACTTTGATAAATTATGATTTAAATTTATTGAAAGATGTGAACAAATTAAAAAATATGAAGATTAGAAATGTGCTATTCCAGTGAAAAAAGGTGGAAGAAAATCTAAGGTGAATTGAATTTGTTTGAACTGATTCTTCACGTTCAAAGAAAGGAATGAGTCAAAATTGAAAGCAAGGTCCTCTCTGGAATGTTAAAAACGGCTTTGACAAAAGGTCATGGCCATTCAAATACATTTCCCCATGCATGTAACGAAATTTGGCAGGTACATTTTTTTTATCATATATATAATATATACTATAGAACGCCACCATTACCACCACAAAATAAAAAAAATATTTATTTACTGTATAAATAAGATTTACTCTGTTTAATTAAGTTTCAATATTTTTTTTTTTATAAATTTAAGCATTTTTAAATGAGTATTTATTAAATGTTTTTTTCTATATAAATATATTATCCTTTGATTCTTGTGAAACAGGTGATATGATGTAATTTATAACTATTAGTTTTATTTTCTTGTTTTGAATGGAGTCATTCTCTTTTTCTTTTAAGTCTATTCAACTAACTCGTTTTTTCTTTTTCAAGAAACATGTTAAAAGAGATTGAAGAAAAAAAGATGCACGTGGATTGAAGAATTGAAGAAGTTTAACAGCAAAATTAAATGATATAATACTTACATAATGATAAAAAATTATTTTTAAATACCAAGTACAAGAAAATTTTTAATAAAAATTCCAATCAACACGTGTAAATGTATACTATACTGCAAATAAATTTATCAAATCACTAATGCGTACAATAAGTTTATTAAAAGTGAGTTTTACGTTGATGTGTTTAGGTAGTGATGAGGCATTTTTGTTAGCACATGTTATGGAAAAGATCACTTTAGGGTATAATTTATATTAGATGAGCACCTTGTGATGGGATCAAATATATACCTGAAAAGGCAGGGACTTAATGGATCTATCTAAGTAGTATTTAAAATGGGTTTATTTAATTTGTAAAGTTCCGACTTTATCCATTTTTAAACATAATAATTATGATTAAATAATGAAGTAATATTTACTTATCATACATATATCAAATAACTACATCTAAAAGTTAAAATTAAATTCATTTATATGATTTAAACTTTTAAAAATAAGTATTATTTAAAGCTTTTAAAATTTAGAATTTTCTTTATTTTGTTTTAGATTGGAATAAAATATCTTTTTATCTAACATAGGGTCCAGTAAGACCAATTTATTTTATGTCCATTTGTTTTATTAAAATTAAATATATATTCGAGCATAAATAGTTGTAGTTTTTAAATGAGTTTCTTTTGAAAAGTCCAAATCTTGAACAGATATATCCCTAAAAAGATTCTATCTGACGGGATTAATATCTTCAATTCAGAAAGGTTTTATGTATAAAAAAAGTTTTTTAGAGTACAAAAATAAATTTACTTGTAGAATTAAGCAAATTCTTTAATAAAATTTATTTAAACTATAATTAAGGCAAAATAAAAATATAAATTTTTTATATTTCTGAAAATCTTTTTAACAAAATTACATATGAATTTCTTAAAAAATTACGGAAACTGTAAGAATAATAAGTATAATCAAAGTAAAATATTTATCACTTCTCAAAACATTCTTTCTTATACAAATTCTGTTATTAGTTAAAGAAATATATAAAAGTTATAAACATATATCAGATATCATTATCCTTATTTAAAACTATTGATAAAAATAGTAATCATTAGGGAAATCCATTAAGATTATAAATTTTAATAAACAGCAAAAAAAATGTCTTAAGAATATATTACAAAGTGTGATGTGATTGTTGTGAGCATTTCTGTTCTATAAATTCCATAAAAAAGGGTCATAGAATTAATCACTTCATTTTGACCACTCATTGATTTCCCCACCAGTTTGAGACCAATTCTCTGTTTTTTACCATTCCAAATTTCCACAGACATACTCTTCATTTTCAAAGAAGCATCACTTCCCACCACTCAGCTTTTTCATTCTGCTCACATTCTTTGACTTCATAACCCCTTCTTCGTGGTCCAAGCACAACCACATGTTATACCCATTTTAGTTTCACTCTGAGTTGCATCACCTTCTATCTCATACCTCTCTAAAGTTCCCTCCTTTTGCTCTATTATGTTCTCATGATTTGAACCCTCTTGTGTTCAAACTTTATTGGTAGGTCCTTTTTACCCTTTTAATCTTAAAAACATTTGCTTGATTGTGTTTTGATTCATCTCATCAGCAGTTTAACTTTAGTTTTTTAATTGAATCATAGAATCTTTGCCATTTTTTTTCTGGGGTGGCATGGCGTTGTTTTGGCTATTTCTAGTGGGATTGAAATTGAAGGGCCTGGAAAATTGTTTCGAAATATTGAAAATTAATTTACCAGGTTTTGTGTGATTTGTTTCATGTTATGGATCTGGATTGATTTTCATATAGTAGAATGAGTGAGCATTTTGTATGTGTCTTGTTATTTTCTGAAAATAATTGGGTGCATGGAGTTTATAATTCCATAGAATGGAGTAATTTGGTATATTATTAGCAACAGTAACTTTGTGATATTTATTGTGAAGATTGACCAATGACATAGGAAAAATGAAGTGATTTTTTGTTTTGGGAGTGTGATTGACACAACACAAGCATGTTATGTACATCAAGGAGATTTGTTAGGGAACCAGTTGATCCATTCTTATTATGTCTACTGTTGTACTTTACATTTATTTGCAGTCTTTGACCAGTAATAATGGTATCTGAGAGCAAGGAATGAGAGTGATGAGAATTGAGAGAGTGAAAAGAGACATGGAAATGAAAATGAGGGGAAATGAGGGATTGTCACTTGTATTCATGTTATTGTGATCACTAGAGAATCTAACTAAAAAGACAAAAAATGTAAAGTGGGGTTAGGGAAAACTTTTCTCCATGTTGATCTATTTGAAATTTTAGGTAGCTTTTTAAGTGGAAATTCCATGATACCATTGTGGTCCTACTAACTTTGTTTAGGCCTTTTTTTGCAGCAAAAGCAATTTTATTCAACAACTGAATTCTGTACAGAAGATGGGGTGCTTCACTGTCCTCAAACACAAGAAGGAAAAGATCAATAAAATCCGATACACAAAATGTGTGAGCCATAGTGAACATGTTCTACCTGAACCTCAAACTCATACTCGTTCCCTTCAGTCTGCACCTCCTAGTTTCAGGAATAGAGTGAAATCCATTCACCCCATTAACAAAGTCACCAATTACAGAACCAGGGCATTATCTGCTCCATCAGCTCTTGATGTGGCCAGACAAGATACTCTTACCATAGTGGAGTTCAAGGATCAAGAGGAATCAAGATCCAATGTGGGACCACTGAAGGGGCAGCATTTATCCAATCCACAACCTTTACCACTTCCATCAAACCAGGGTGGTGGTGAATTGAAAGCTACTGGCAGCTTTAAGTCAGGAATAGCTAATGGTTTTCTGCATGCTCCAGATGCAGCAGAACATGATGCTTTGGCCCCAGTTGAGTATGAGGAACAAGAAGAGGCAAAACACCGAGTTGGATTGGTGAAGGATCATTGTTCAACTAATTCACAACCTTTGCCTCTTCCATCTCGTCAGGGTGGTGGTGCTGTATTGAAGGCTAATGTCAGCTTTAAGTCAGGAATGGCTACTAATCCTATACATGTTTGTGGACCCTTGCCTCTTCCACCTTCTGGGTTGCTTAGAAACTTACCATTTGAGGAGATTGCTGCTGCTTGTCACAACTTCTCTTCAGATCGATGCATGTCTGAATGTCTTTCTTCTACCATATATAGCGCTTCATTTGGCGATGATGCTTCAGGTGCAAAGAAGTTTGAAGCCACTGTCACTCGCCTTCATTCGTCAACACAGGTACTTTTGAGGAAAGTTGTTAAAAATTGTAAATATGAATTACTGTTAGCCTTGCATTGAGAGGTTTATGATTTTTGTCTCAAGACAAAAGTTTGAATGCAGCTGAGAACTTTCTGACATGGTCTAAATGTATGTAATGTATCTAGCAGGGATTGAAGGAATTCATAAATGATGTTAATACCCTTGCTTCTTTGCAACATCCAAACCTCTGTAAATTGCTGGGATTTCATGCCCGTGATGGTTCTGAAACAAGGATGTTGGTTTATGAGAGGCTATACCATGGAAGCTTGGACCACCAGTTGTTTGGGAGATCTGATGGCCCTTCAATTGATTGGAACTCACGAATGAAAGTTGCCATATGTGCTGCACAAGGCCTCACTTTCTTGCATGAAGAAGGGCCTTTCCAGGTAATAAATTTTCTGTATTATAGCTTAAATTTGGTGTAAAGTGTGTGTCATATATTCAAAACTGAAGCAGCCTTCCGTTGTCATGTCTGCACTATTTTTCTCCCTTCTTTACTGACAGACCTCTATGAATTAATTGTAGGCAATGTATAATGAATTTTCAGCAGCCAACATTCAGATTGACAAAGATTTCAGTGCAAAGCTTTCAGGGTATGGTTGTGTTGGACGAATTCCTGAGGAAGAGATTTCCAGCAGTTCATGTGTAAGTTCATTTACTCTATAAAATGCTGTGTGTGCATTATTACAAATCATGAACTATTCTTCTAGCTTTGAATCTTCTTATTTGACATGTAAAAAAATATTCCATAAGTTTTGTTCTCATTCATTTGGTTGTTAAATCATTGTACAGGCTGTTGGAAACCTGTCAGTGGAGACACTGGAAAGAGGAATTCTTACTCCAAAGAGCTATGTTTGGGGTTTTGGAATCATTCTTTTGGAGCTACTTACTGGCAGAAAGAATGTGGATAGTCATCATCCCAAGGAAGAGAGGAACTTGGTGAAGTGGAGCCGCCCTTTCCTGGCGGATGATTTTCGACTGTCACTGATTATGGATCCTCAGCTTAAAGGTCGGTATCCTCCCAAGGCAGCAAGAGCAGTAGCTGACATTGCACAAAGATGCCTCCAAAAGGAGCCATCAGAAAGACCAACCATGAGAACCATTGTTGAGCATCTCAAAGTGGTTCAAGATATGAAGTACTCATGTTGGTTCCCTCTGCAAGAGCCAGCAAAACAAATGTCAAGATCACCAAGTCTTAATGGTGTCAAATGTCTCACACCTACGTTGAGTTTCTCTCCCTCTGCAGCACCAGTGGCCAGACCATCTGTTTCTTCTCCAAGATGGGGTGCTGTGCCCACACTGCAGCTTCCTCTTGGCGCTTGTTCCTCCACTTTCTCCATGGACGGCCTTGGTAGCCGGAAGTCATCATCCTCATTGTGTAAGAGAGCTAGTGTTGAAGGATATTGACTGTCAATAATGCTCAAATTTATTTTATTTTGTTTGTTGGTTTTATCATTTTGGGGTGTTTCAACACAATTGTATAGTAGATTAAGGTTCTTTCATATTTCTATTTCTTTCCATGAGAAAATGTTCTTTTGTAGATAGTTCAAAGGTTGGTTATACTGGGGATATTGCTATGAAATTTTGCTTTGTCTCTGCTCCTTTCTCCTCTCTACACATTTTTTTTACTCCTCAAACACCATTTCTCCACACAACTCTAAACATGGCAAAAAACTAAAAAGAAAGCTCTGCCTGTACTTATTCTGACAGAAATAATTGATCTGATTGGGGTCAGGGTTGGGATGCCTTTACACCCCACAATAGCTGTCTTGAAGATGAAATCGACCTATAGTCCACTATTAATTAAATTATAGATGTTAATTTACACTTCTCTTAAGCGATTTATGATATGATTTTATTCATAATAGTTTTTGTATATTACTTCATTCTAAATTATTTTTGTATATTATTTCATTTTAAATATATTGATTAGATGAAATAAAAATGAAAACAGGACAACTCATGGCTAGATAACTTCTTCTCATTGATGCTTAGAGAAACGCTAGACATTTAACATTTTAGTATAATAATAAACATACTCTTTCCATTTCATTTTATTAATTTATTTATTTATTTTTCACATATTAAGAAAAATAATAAACCAGAATTCATTAAAAATCCTTTCCTTTTTTTTTCTGTTTCATTTTTTGTAATTATTGTACATTTAATTTAACAGTAATTAAACTTTTCTGTAAACAGATCTAAATGTACATGTTTTTATGAACGAGATATTAGTCACCAACTAGATTTACAACTTGTAATGCACTAATAATATTTGTTAAAACATTTTTTTCGCACCTATATTTTTTTCTCATCCAACTGATTCACAGTTAATAATAGAAGAATTTAAATTAGATTAAGTATTTATTTAGAATAATATTAGACAGTTATAATTACTGTAATGAAAGAAAGTTACTTTTAAACGTTATAGATATGTAAAGTGAAATTGATGGAGTAGTTTTGAAAGAAATCGCGTAACTATTACATACATCTACCAGACACATGGGTGAAACGTTTTTCCCCCAAAAGGGCATTTCCTGCTAAAAAAGCAAGTGGCTATTCAAACTAAGCACACGTACTAGAAAATGAAAATAGACATTGCGTGTACATAACAAAAAAGAAGACGAACAATGCTTATTGAGACTTACCCACACAGACCAAAAATACAAAAAACAAGGTGTTGAAACAGCACGGATAAACCACCTTTGACTCCTTGCCTCACTAGTTTACAACCCTAACACAAGCTTTTGCGTGTATATAGGTTATTTTGAGTTTTGGGGGAAATTTCTCAAGATACAAACAACAAAAATAGACATAGAAAAAAACCTCCTATAATTTTATAACTCACGCAAGAACGATTCTTGTAAAATAATTTTGGAGTAAAAAGAAGGAAAAAAATGTAACTGTAAGATTTCATGAGGTTGAATTGTTTTGGTCTTTATCTTGCCCACTGTTGTCTTCATGACTGCTATCCTGGTCATGAATAACTGAAGCCGTAGCGCAATCCTCGTTGTGTCTTCCCTCACTCTCGTTGGTTGTCTGTGCCTGCACATTTGAAGCTGAATTTGTTTGCTGCTCGGATATCAAACTAGTAAGGCCATTTTGCTTCAGGTAGGTCTCCAGAGGGAGATTAGCCTCTTCAAGAAGAGTTGTCATGCTCACATTATTTGACCCAGCTTGCGCTTCATCTCGATCAGGTTGACAATTCAAGTCTAATTGTCCCTTGGCAGCTTCAGCAACATGGTCTTGAGTCCTTGGGTCCAACTCATTTGGCGCCCTTACTTCATTCTCCAAACCATCAACTGGAGTTAAATGTCGTGACGTGCTGTCTACTTCTGCTTCGTCCTTGGTCTGCCACGCTAACTGATTTCTCTGAGCAATCTCAGCTTCACGTTCCGATTGACGCTTCTTCTTTCGCATCATCAGAGTTTTAAACCGACGTTTAACTGTCATGCACACATTGCAGGTGCAAGTAGGTTTGTGTTTTCCCTTTCCACTTGGTGGCTGGATACAGACAATGCAGGAACACCCAGGTCTATGCCGGGGATGTTTTGTGGTGGTAACCACTGGTGTCCTGCCAGAGTCACTTGCATCATCTCCAAGTATTGCTGCATTTGCCAAAGCATCCAGTCCTGAAGATTCATGGTCCAGGGCTGGTCTCTGGCTTGCTGCCAATCTTTGTTTCTTGAATTCTGTTCCACAATAAATAATTTCAGTATATTTGATATCATCAAGAATTTGTTGACACGAAAAATATACTACAATGTATTCATAATAGTCACAGAATCACCATCCGAGTCCATGCAGCACAGTTTGGGATTACAAATTTGTCAGTTTCTTGAACGAAGATAATTTAACTAAAAAAGAGGAAGCATAAAAGACAAATAGCAAGATGGAACTGGTTAATACAAGCAACACCACGTGGTAACCCCTCATGATTAATCCTTGTTGTCCAGCTCATCTTTGTTTCGTTACTGGTCATAAAGCCAGTTTTTTCAAATGGAGACTCAGGATTAGTTAATAATGCTTGAAAAGGTACTGCCTGACATCTTAAAGTCATTATGCAAATACTTAGTATGGTTGTAAGTTAGGATTGGTATGCCAACCATTGAAAAAGAGAAAAATAAAATGCACGAGAATTCGACACTTCAATACTTTTAAACATCTTGTACATGTTTTAATTGTTAAGTTAATTTTAATTGCCATTTTAGGGGATCTTCAAATATCCCAAGTCTTCTATGCTCAGCGCCTAATTGTCTTCTATTCCCATTCTAAAATTCCATTCGAGATAGCTTTAAACTGATTATGCAGATAGCCGTGTGCCTTCAATATCTGAGTATGTACGAGTTATAGGTAGGAATAAAAATAATAGCTTATTAGAAATACTTTTCAATTATAAACCAAACATCAACAGCAGCATCTGATCAGATCCCAATTTAAATGGGAAAACCTTCTGAGAGGCCCAATCTATACATATATACCTAACAAAACCTATTAACCAAAATACTACTTACAAAAGGCATTCATCTGTATTAAATCAGAAATACAAGTTTGTGGATCAAAAAGAAAGTCTAAGTAAGGACGAGTTATAGGTAGGAATAAAAATAATGGCTTATTAGAAATACTTCTCAATTATAAACCACACATCAACAGCAGCATTTGATCAGATCCCAATTTAAATTGGAAAACCTTTTGAGAGGCCCAATCTCTACATGTATACCTAACAAAACCTATGAACCAAATTACTACTTACAAAAGACATTCATGTATATTAAATCAGAAATACAAGTTTGTGGATCAAAAAGAAAGTCTTAAGTAATATCCTGAGAAGTCATCAGCCGTATTTCAGTACAATTAGTAAACATGAATAGGAAAATACTACTACAAAAAGCATTGCTTCGTATTGCAAAATTTTGCACAAGAAACCATTTCTAGGAGTATGTATTGGTCAGCAGTAACTAGGAAGCATAAAAAACACAACAAATGGATAGATTACCTTTATTCAACCTTAGAAGATTATCCAGTTCCCTTGGGTTCAATTCATTGGGAGCTGCACATGAACACCTGTTGACAGCAATGTAGAAGCATGAAGGTCGTAACTAATAAGTATTGGTATTAATATCATAGCAGTATTGCACTATATGGTCTTCTGCTCACCTGCTGTGATCCCATAAATTCTCCACACATGTCCACTTAGGGGGAATTAGTACATCAACCGGCAACTTCCGCCATTTTGAGCAACTATCACACTGCGTCCACTGCTCATTCACCCTAAGTTCAATCACACTCCAAATTGAAATACTCAATAGAAAAAAATAAAAGTTTATGCTTTGGAATAACTTGTAAAAGAAATCATAGAGTTATATAGAGAAAAATTAAAATAGTAGGGACGGTAAGAGAGGAAAAACTTGACACATACAAATAAATACAAAAAACTCTAATGCACGTATTCATCTTACCCAGCTGATCGAACTACGAATATACTCCTCTTTCCAAAGACAGGAGGTTCCTGCATGAATTGAAAAGGATATCTTAAACAGGTTACATAATAAAATTTATTATTTACTAAGTATACTAATTAAGATATTAGTGAAGCTGAGATGCTAGACCTAATAATTGGTTAGTATCATGACATAATTAATACAAGAAAAGTCAACTTGTCTAATGAAAGAAGGAGAGTGTTAAAGAGTGACCTTAGGAAACAAAAACAAAAACACATTCAAGGAAAAGAAAATACTAGTTATATCAAAGATAGAAAAAATATTTTACATTTACTATTTTAAGTAATTGAAAGCATTTAATAAACCATATTTTCCTAATTAGAGTCTTTAAGACACTTGTCAGCAAATTGATAAATATGAATTACATCACTGATCTAGTCTGAGGTTTGACAAACCCATGCCTCCATCCCTCTTGTTGGCCATCCCTAATTTACTAGTATTTTTCCTATACACATACATTCCCTAAAAGCAAAGACTTTATATAACCGGAGACTATAGAGGCACTTTAACAAGTACACACTAGCCCGCTATTTAAACAAATTCTGGAAATTGCAATCAGGAGAGCAACTACTGATATATGCTGAACTACCCATATTTGAGAAGTTCTGACCGTTTAGAAATCATATTTCTTCTTTAGATTTACAACACTTGGAGAGAAGAAGTTTAGGATAAGATGAATGCATTAAGAAATTCATTCCAATGAAAGGCTCATACACATTTATTTGGGTTAAAATTGGTGAGTTAATATAGCAGACACAAAATAATCTAACCTCTCATGCACACTAATAGAAAGGGTGAATTTCATAAAAATGAAAGCTTCTTCTACATTGTTTACTTACTTCATACTCTTCAAAAACCTGATCCTCAATCATGACAATGCTTGGCTTAACAGTAGGAGGTGGTCGGAGCAAATCCTGAGCCTCTTCCCAAGTAAGTTTCAGCTCCAGTGCATCCTGGCTATCAATAAGCAACCTCTTACTTTTTGACCCAATATTCCGAGTTCTTTTCTTCTCAGGAACCAGCACAGGTGGCAAAGGCAACCCCTCTCTTTTCCTGCTTTCGGGCATGTCAATGTTATGCCAGTTCATGTCACCACCAGCAGAGTTCCATTTTTTAGACAGCACATTTAGGTGGGTTTCTGAACATCCCTTTTGTGACTGAAGAAGGCCAGAGTAACCACTTAATATAGGTAGATTCTCATAAACACCAGAATAGGAAGTTTCACTTGAATGAGAACCATTGGGCATATTAGATGGTAGTGTTTCCTGCTTAATAGGTGATTAAATACCAATTCTGAAACTTTGAGTTTACTATAAGAACTAAAAGTGACTGTTACCTGTACTGCTGTAGAATTTGTTGCCTTTCTAAACCCCATTATAAGTTTCCCCTCGGGGTCCATACGGCTAAATGTTACTGCAGAAATTTTAGAAAAAAAAATTAAAAATTTTTGTAACCAAATATCAATGGAAACAACCACAAGTTGACATTGAAACTTAGTAATTGTACTGAAATCAGTTGTTTTTCAATGACGAGAACCAATCAAATAAATCCCCAAAAACATGAGCAACATTTTGTTATGTGGTGATGGTACTTTGTCCAAGGAAAAAAATCACTGGAAGTTACAAAAAATCATAAACTTTCTCAGAACATAAAGAAGAAACATAGTAATGGTACAGAAATCAGTTGTTTTTCATCGAAGAGAGCCAATCAAATAAATCCCCAAAAACAGGAGCAACATTTCATTAAGTGGTGCTGGTACTTTATAATAGGAAAAAAAATCAGTGGAAGTTGCACAAACTTGAAAAAATTTCTCAGAACATAAAGTAAACAAAACAAAATACATTAGGAAAACCATTGTGGTTAGCATCTTATAACAGAATGTGTTTTAGGTATGCTTAATGACTAGTTAACACATTGAGTGTAAAATTAGCAAAGATTCTTAGAAAATGATATTGATTAGTCACACCATTTTTATAAAGGACATGTGGTAGGGATAATCATAGAAAATGAAAGTTTCGATGTGGTTCATCTATTCTTAGAATGCATAATTTAACAAATTAAGGGATTCTCAGTAAAATATACCAGTATCTCCAGCTTGCAATTGCATAGACTGAATGCAGGGGGTTACACCTTCTAAAACATACATCCTGCTGTTATTGTTTGGCCAAAATCTAAATTGAAACATCCATTCTTTTCCTTTCACGTCTTGGATTCTTAAAGGAAGGCCTTCTGGTTGAGAAATTGGAGGGAAATATGCCTGCACATTTATTAGTTCCAATAAATTACAAGACTCGTCAACAAAAATAACTTTCAGTGGATTATTTATTAATATAAAATGACAACTTAGACAGTTGAACATATGGGTTAGGATAAATTACTTCAGCACATGCTTTTGGTAAAACCAGGCGACCAATTCGACCAGCGTCACTTGCACTCAGCATCTTTTCAAAGAGTGGCACGATAGTGGAATTTGAACTTGAATATATCATGAATCATGGTTAAGGAAATGCTAAGGTAAAGTGTAACTATCAAAACAATAATAATTTAATCAACCTGCATAATTTTCTTGCCAGTGATTAATTAATAATTTATAGAACTAATTACAATGTTGGATACTCTCCTGATATTTGTTGCAACTCTTGATCAGTAATCCTGGGCCAATAACGTGGAAGCAACTGATTCCTCCCCCGTCCTTCAGCAGGTGGCCTTGCCACACGAATCTGGGATACCATGCCAGCATTTACTTCTAAGCCTGTGCCACTGGTTGACCTAGGGGGCTTAGGTAAAAGATGGCGAGACCTTGACCCCAACAAAAGTGAAGATGTTTTACTTTGTTCCCTTTCATCAACAACAGAGCTATGAAAGGGGTTTGAATTTCCTAAGGGAGTAGCAAGGGTCATACTTAAATTTGTCTGTGCCAAAGATTCATAGATATCTCGCATTTCTGTGTCTGCCTTACAGCTCTCAGCTTTGGAAGCCTTGGATGATCCATTAGACTCAAAATGAAATTGTGATATCAAAGTGCTTCCAAGTTCTCCAACAGAAGGCAAAATTTCTGGTTTCATTTCTGTAGAAAGCCCATCTGTTTCAACTTTATGAGGTTTGAACCAGCATCGGAGACCATCATTCTCTGCATAATGCCCTCCTTGCATACCCCTCACATTTAATTGGTTAGCCAGAGTAGTGCACTGCTGCGCACTGACATCTATTACCTTTAATGTCCTGGATCCATTAGGCTTTTCATTGCTTGCAGTCTGTCAAAAATTGTCAATTTTGAGAACATAAAGTTAGACTTGAAATTATCAACACAAAATAACCATACATGTAAGAACCAAAACCTATTTATGGAGGCACAGATTTGAATTGCAGAGCTTGCATAACAAAGTTTTTATTTGTTCTCTAGATAAAAAACCACTCAATTTACCTCTAAATGCTAATTAATAAAATAATTTATCAACTTCATGATGATACAAGTTTCAGTAAAAATTAACCTGAAAATTAAGGCCTTCTATCCAACATTATATACATTGATACATTTGAGGGAGTTGTGAAAATTCAATAAAGGAACAATATTTTCATGTGTTTGCATAGAGGTGAATTTAAATAAAACGGTGAAGTTATTTTACAGGTTGAAGTCCTGAATTCCTTGCACAGCTTATACAGCTTACACCACCAGGATCTAATAATTCAAGTTGAGACATAGAAGCAATGCATCCACAGTGGAGACGCTGCAGATAAAGAACATATAGGATCATTAAGCTTAACATAGCACCTGGAAGTACCAGAATTAGGATGCAAAAAGTTATCTCAGTCTTATATATACTGTATACACCAAAATACAAATACCTAAGCACTCTACCTTATCACATGACGTGCATTCCCTCCAACCAGAATCGTTTGAGTGGAACATATCACAATATGTTGATTGTTCATAAGCAGAACTACAACAGAGAAAAAAATCAGGAGTAAGAATCTGAGTATGAATTTGTCTCTCGGTTAAGTCCAATTTCAATCAAATGAAAGAAGGTTTGCAGACTTATTGATGCAAGCCAATACTTAATCTATAGGACACATGTTATCAAGATGACATTGTTTACACTTTGTATGAAAAGTCGGTGAAATAAATCGGTCGAAGCATATGCATCAATTTCAATAATTTATTATGAAATTATCATATGATGTGATCTAATATTCTTTCCATGTTCCCTAAGCAAAATTATTTTAGGCACCGTTCAAATTCAACATGATTTTTGACGATAAATATTCAGCTAGATGAAGTCCTTGTTCCACCGTATCTCACACAAGCTTTATATTCGGACATTCTATACTTATACAGCTACCATGTTTTTCTTTATTTTAATTTTTGTTCCCTTTTTGGGTAAACTTGCATTTATTAAAAGTAAAAAACTTTGGTCATTTGATAAAAGAAAGTAAGGAAAAATAACACGGTAAATCATAAACCCATCCCATAAAGAACGTCATAACTTGTAGTCTCTGGTCAGCAGCAGCAACTAAGATTCGGAGACCCGATTTTACCTACGACAACTTCAACCACTTATCACACAATTTTAGTAAAAAAATAATAAAAACATAAAAGCGTGTAAACGCCACTACAGTAACTTTAGAAAATCGGGACCAAGAAGAAAAAAGGTAGTCACGAGTCAAAACTAAAATTATGAAAAATTTTAAATTAGCGACTTCAAACTAAACTTAGAAGTAAAAAAAAAAAAAAAAAAAAAAAAAAGAAAATAAAAAACCCCTCAAACAACAAACAATTAACAACAACAAAGCCTCAAACCACAAATTACTCCAAAGTTCTAATCCACTATTGTGTTCCGTACAACCACGTATCAACTCAAGCGTTAATTTCAAATCACGCGAACGAATCGATTCGAAATCTAGAGTATCATTACCCGCATTTATCACAGAGATCGGCGAATTCGCCGGATCGCAGGGCCCAGCCTTTGCGCCACCGAATCGTCGTCAAGGTGGCGCACGCCACGTTCATGCAGCTCCTTGACTCCATTTTCAACTCCAATTCCACGCGCTCTGCAGCACACAACAAAAACCACAAAAATCAAAACGAAAAACCCTAACCGTCACCTCACCAACTCGCTCCACGTCGGACCCGAAATCCGGCGACGGAAAACATACCGTACCGAAATTAAGCCCGAGAGCGATGCTCGAGTGGCCGCTCCGCGTCGCCGGAAGTTCGCAAGGAGAAGTTCCAGTCACCGGAAGTCTCTACGGAGTGAAGGCGCCGCCAGTTATGAGGTTTAAGATTCGCATTCGCGCAGAAAAGCAGTGGCGAGTGTGATCGGAAGGTTGTTGGAATCTGAAGCGAGGAGAGGAACCGCAGAGAGATTTGAATGGACGGTAACCGGAGAGAGAATATGAGAGAATAAGAGAGGTTGAAACAGAGAGAAAGAGAGAGAGAGAAGGCGTGTGCATGCAGAATAAGAAAGAAGAAAGAAAAATGCACCAAAATGCATGCACGATGATTATACTTCAAGACTCGGCCAACTCCCCCACTTGCTTCCTCTTTTTTTCAATTTTTAATTTATCATCATTATTACAATTATTATTCCTTTTCTAACTTTTATTATTATCAATATGTGGTTGGTTGGTTACTGTTATTCATTATTTTCCTGAATCTTTTTTTTTTGTCAGATAATCTCCTTTAGTATATATAAAATTTGCAACTTCCATTCATAATTTCACAATCACCAAGAGTAGATTATTTTTCTCACTCTTATTTTCCTTGATTCTTCCTCTTTAAATATAAATTCAAAAATAAAAATTTTAAAAAAATAGAAAAGTTCTTATAACTAGAAATTTAAATATATTTTTATGTGTAATTTTCTTATTCTTAAAATATATCAAGGTGAAACATAATCAGAATCATTGTCTTATGGATAAAATGAAGTTTCCTTATTTAATTTTATTTTTCGATAAAAGGGCCAGAGGGCATATGAAGCTTCGTTTGTCTCATTGTTATTGAGAGGACTTTTCTTCTAGGCGTCAGAATGAGTAGAAATTTGGAATTTTTTTAGATAATATAAAGCCTCTTTAATTTTTTTTAATTATACTATTACTCCAATTTTTTGAAGTTTAATAATTAAAAAAATAACAATTATATTCATAAATATTTAATTAATATTTTAATTTTTTTCTAATTTTCTTAATATCATTTATTAGATATTTATTTTCTTTGAATTATTTTTTATATTTGTTGTACGTACCGAAACTAAAGATAAACGCGCAGAAATATAGCGTATAATGGGGGAAATGCGAGCGTGAGCACCTCAAAATGCGCCACTCAGATACAGTTGCTTTTGCCGTAATTACTATAGTATCCTCTGTCAGCCACAACATAGGACTCGTGTTCAGTGGTCAACAGAGTTTGTTCTTTTTCGTCCATTCGTCTAATTTCAATTTCAATGTGGACCCGCTCTAGCATTGATTAACATTCCGACATTACAGTATAAATAAACAATATTTATTATTTTTATCTATATCAGTACTATATCTACCTTTAAATCACGTAATAAATTGCATCATATTATGTGATATGAAATCTTGTATACTTGTTTTTCTTATTTTCTTTAATCAATTTGTTTATTTTATCCATTTAATTATATGATACTAACATTCTTTGGTAAACTTGATTACCATTAACGAGTGTGGTTATTCTTTATAAGCTAGAAATACGATATTCTTATACTCTATCTGTTTTCTGCTTCGTTAATTTTATTTATAAGCAAGGAATTTTTTGGATTTGTAATATATTTTGTCTTTAAATTTATTTTTATCTTATTTTATTAATTATTTTTTCTAGTTATTTATATTAAGATTTATTAAATTGTCTTGATTTTTGTTTCTAAATTATTTATTTACTTGTATTTGTAAAATTCTTCAATATCTATATAAAATAAGCATAGTCTAATTTTTTTCTTATATTTGTATCTTATTATTCTAAAATTATATATTATTACAGTTATAAACTCAAATTCATTAAAATAATAATGAGAATCAATTATCACATTTATTATTTTTGAAAAAATTAATAAATCTATTACCATTTTTGTCATCATACATGGTATTAATATCTTGATTTCAAATCAATTAAGATAATATACTTAAAATTAATAAGACCAACAAACCCACAAATTATAGCATAAAGATTTTAAGTTAAAAGTAATCTCATAATTCCTTTAATAAAGTTGTTCTTATATATATATTGATATTGAATTTTTCAATATTTTTTATTAAAAAAACTCTTTATCGTAATATTAAAGTCGAATATTTGTCTTAATAATTCTCGTTAAATATAAAAAAAAGTTGAAAAATATATAAAAAAACTCACAAGCTTTATTAAAAAAATTTCAGTTTAGTAATATGTTCTAATCTTTTATATGAAGATGATCTAATTGATTTGTGGTAAATCTTTTTCATATATGTCCTAAGAAAAATCCCAACAAATTAAAGACGCTAGTATATTTATTATCCAATAACTGAATTTTTTAAGAAGAAAACCATAAAATAGGCATCAATTTCCAAAGCTAACCATTTTTGAAATGTAATAATTTGTAAATGGAGTTTTTTGGAAGCGAAAGTGATTGTGCAGTGAGATGAAGAGGAAGGAAGCGAGGTGACGCAAAGGGGAATGAAGGCAGAGTGGACAGGTAAAGGACAGTGACAGACCCATCTCCATCCATCTCCCACGCGTGTTCTTTCACTCTCTCTCTCTGCCTCCGCACACCTTCTTCTCTTCACTTCTCTAAGATTCTTCTCTTGTCTAATTCCTGTATACAACAATACAATACAGTGCACTTTTTGCACACATGACCTAACGTTACGTATGGATCATGTAATGTGTAACCAAAATATCTCTTACTTTTATCCCTCAATATTCAATATTTGCTGTTCATTTTCCCAGCAACCATCGACTGTTATCTTCAACATCCTTATGATAATAAAAAGTTCCACTTAATTCTTATTGCTCATAGATTTTTTGTTCTTCCAAAAGGAATGTATTTCTTAATTTCAACGTCGAATCAAATTTCGGGTAAGACTTTTTGTTTATTCTAGAAGATATACATGAAAAATAAAAATTCTTCTTTATTAATCTTTATTCTTTTATTGAAAAATAAGAAATATTTGATTGATATGAAAAAATGTTATATTTATAAAATTTTAGAGATCACACTCAATATCTCATTCCTAATCAATATTAGAGTATTTCGATTTCTTAACTCGTTATTGAATGCGATGAAACTATTCAACAAAGTTACTATTGATAATAAAGTTACTATTGATGATAAAAAACAAATCTCTATTTGCCAGAGCAAGAGGAGCAATACCAAGAATACAATGACTCTTGTAATAGCAATAATAATAACAGAAAATTAGAGGAGCAACACACAACAAAATTTTTACGTGGAAAACCTCCTCAATTTGAGAAGTAAAAAGTATGGGCACAAGTAGTCGATCGAGCTCCACTAAGATCAAACAAGAATACAAGAGTGTCTCAATATAGCATATATTACACCCAACAAATATATTGAAGCAACAAAATTCCAAAGTAGAGAATAAGTAAAAACTCACACTTCCTGCAACACTCCGAAAAATTATCTCTCCCAGAATAAAGGTCAAATCAACGGTTTCAAACTTCCATCTTGGTAAAGATTTGGTCATCATATCTGAACCATTCTCATCAGTATGAACTTTTTTCAAGTTCTAACAACTTATCATTCAAAACATTACGTATCCAGTGATACCTCACATCAATGTGTTTAGATTTTGAATGAAAAGTTGAGTTTTTACCAAGATGAATAGTACTTTGACTATGACAAAGGAGCACATACCTCTCTTGACTAAAGTCAAGTTCTTGCAAAAATTTCTTCACCCATAGCATCTCCTTGCATGCTTCAGTAATAACAATGAAATCAGCCTCTGTAGTGGATAAAGCAACACATTTTTGCAATTTAGATTGCCAAGCAATACTCCACCTCCAAATGTGATCAAATAGTCTGAAGTAGATCTTCTAGAGTCAATATCTCCTGCCATAGTAGAGTCTGTGTAGCCAACTAGAACATGTTTCTCACTTCCAAAACATAACTTCAAACTTGAAGTACCGCAAAGATATCTCATAATCCACTTCACCGTATTCCAATGTTCTCTTCTCGGATACGAATGAAACCGACTAACACTACCAACAGCATGAGCCAAGTATGGTCTAGTGCACACCATAACATACATCAAACTGCCCACAACGGAAGCATATGGAACTCTATCCATGTCTTTCTTCTCTTCTTGAGTTGATGGACTTTGCTTGCAACTCAATTTGAAGTGTGTACCAAGAGGAGTGCTAACAGTCTTAGCCTTCTCCATGTGAAACCGTTGCAATACTCCTTTAATGTACTTCTCCCAGCCAAAGTTTCTTCTCATTTCTATCACGAATGATTTTCATACCAAGAATCTGCTTTGTTGGTCCAAGATCCTTCTTTGCAAATGACATCCCAAGTTGCTTCTTCAACCTATCAATCCTAGAGGCATTCTGACCAACAATAAGCATATCATCAACATATAACAACAGGATAATAAAATCATTACTGCCAAACTATTTAACAAAGACACAAGGATCTAAAGTGGTCTTCATGTATCCTTGCTCTCCCATAACAAACTCAAACTTCTTATACCATTGTCTTGGAGCTTGTTTAAAGCCGTACAAGCTCTTCTTCAGTCTGCACACATAATCTTCTTTTCCTTTCACCTGAAAACCTTCAGGTTGCTCCATGTAGATTTCCTACTCAAGATCACCATAGAGGAAAGCAGTTTTTACATCCATATTCTCTATCTCTAAATCAAGACTAGCAGTCAAGCTCAAGATGGTCCTTATTGAAGACATCTTCACAACTGGAGAAAAAATCTCATCATAATCAATTCCCTTCTTTTGCCTGAAGCCTTTAACCACCAATCTAGCCTTGTACCTCAGAGAAGAAGAATTTCCTTCATGTTTCAACCTGTATATCCACATATTTTGTAAAGCTCTCTTGCCTTTAGGTAGTTTCACAAGATCAAATGTTTGATTATCATGCAAAGATTGCATCTCATCTTGCATAACATTAACCAATTTTTCTTTCTGTTGACTATCCATAGCTTTCTCAAAACATCCAGGTTTACCCTCATCAGTTAGGGTCACGTATTCATCAGATGGATACCTTGTTGAAGGTTGTCGCTCCCTAGTAGACCTCTTAAGTGGAATTGAGGAATCTACAAGTATTTCATGTGAATCATTACCAACATCATCAATAGGAGCATCTGGATGATCTTCTGCATGTTCATTATCTAGTTGAACTGGATCTCTATTAACCAAGTCACCACTTTGTTTGGACTCATCCTTTTCCATCTTCTCAATGTCCTCAATAGTCTGGTAAAATTCTAGAAATATCACATCACGACTTCTCATAAGCTTCTTATTAACTGGATCATAAAGTTTGTAGCCATGTTTATCTTGACCATACCCAATGAAGATGCATTGCTTGGTCTTCATGTCCAACTTAAACCTTTCATCATTTGGAACATGAACAAATGCTTTACAACCAAAAACACGTAAATGATCATAAGAGATATTCTTGCCAAACCAGACATTATCTGGAACATTATCATCTAAAGCAACTGCAGGACTAAGATTGATCACATGAACTACTGTGATCAAGGCTTCTCCCCAGAAACGCTTAGGTAGCTTTGCTTCATTAAGCATGCACCTAACTCTCTCAATGATTGTCGTGTTCATCCTCTTTGCCAAACCATTCAGCTGAGGTATTTTAGGAGGTGTCTTCTCGTGTTTAATACCTTGCTGCTCGCAATACTCATCAAATGGCCCATGATATTCACCACCATTATCTGAGCGAATACATTTAAGTTTCTTCCTCGTTTGTCTCTCAACCATGACTTGAAATTGCTTGAATTTTTCCAAGACTTCGTTCTTTGTCTTCAAAGAATAAGCCCAAAGTTTCCTTGAGTGATCATCAATGAAAGTCACAAAATAAGCAGCACCACTAAAAGAATTTTCCTTCAAAGGACTACAAACATCAGAGTGTACCAACTTTAAAAGATCTGGTTTCCTTTATGGAGGATGCTTCTTGAAAGATAGCCTTCTGTGTTTTTACCTATGTAATGAGAACATTTCTCCAACTCTGTATTCTTCAAGCCTGAAAGTACCCTTCTTTGCTAAATAATTAAGTCCTTTCTCACTAATGTGACCGAGTCTTCTATGCCACAAATCTGAAGCTTCTTTGTTTTCAACTATATTCATACTACCTTTTGAAATGGTAGATTGCATCACATAAAGGCTTGAAGTCTTGTTCCCTCGAGCCATAACCAAGTTGCCTAGCTTCCATTTCCCATCACCAAAATAGTTAATACAGCCTTCATCATCAAGCTTTTTACCTGATATTAGATTCAAACGGACATCTAGGGCATGTTTAACATCCTTGAGTAGCAACTTCACTTTAACATTTGTTTCTAGGCAAACATCTCCTACACCAATCACCTTGGCCACGCCATCATTACCCATCTTAAGCACTCCAAAGTCACCTGAAGTGTAAGATGTGAAGAATTCCTTCCTTGGTGTGACATGTATTGAGGCACCACTGTCAATTATCCAATATGACTCATCAGATACAATAGTGATTGTACTCTCTTGACCCACAATGAGAAGGTCATCTGGTGTAGTAGTAAACACACGGTCACTATTATTTTCTTTTCTTTCTTGATTACCTTTGCTCTCCTTTTTCCAAAGAAAACATTGCCTTTGGATGTCGCCAATTTTGTTGCAGTAATGACATGTAAGGCTCTTGTACTTCAATCTGGACTTACTTCTATTTTTACTTCTACTCTATGAACCTTTATTCTGAATCCTCCCCCTGTTTTCAGTAACCAACATCTCTAAATGAGATAAAGAACCTTGAGTCTTCCTTCTCACCTCTTCATTCAAGACGTCACCTTTGACGAGTTGCATGGTTACCACACCACTAGGAGCAGAATTAGTAATTGAGACCCGAAATGTCTCCCAAGAATTTGATAGAGTATTTAGTAACCAAGCCCTTGAACCTCATCTTCAAACTTGATACCCATGCCTGACAATTGATCTAAAACTCCTTAAAACTCATTCAAATGGTCAAATACAGAGGAGCCTTCCTTGTATCTCAAATTAATCAAGATATTCAATAGATACAACTTGTTGTTGCCAAACTTAGAAGCAGACAAAGATTCAAGCTTCTGCCACAAATCTTTAGCATTTGACTCATTAGCAATGTGATTGTAGACATTATCTTCTACCCATTGCCGAATAAAACTACAAACTTGTTGGTGCTCAAATTCTCATTCTTCCTCAGTTTTAGATTTTGGTTTTTATGTAGCAAACACAACCAAGTGCAAATTCTTAACGAACAACAAATCTTTCATCTTGCCTTTTCAAAGATGATAATTACTACCATTCAAAGACACCATTTTGCTTGTATTTGCCTCCATCATTCAAGTAAGTTATGCCCAAGATTGAGCTCTGATGCCAACTGTTGAGGATAAAACAAATCCTCTACTTGCCAGAACAAGAGGAGCAACACTCCAGTAATAGCAATAATAATAATAATAATAATAACAGGAAATTAGAGGAACAACACACAACAAGATTTTTAAGCGGAAAACCCCCTAAATGTGAGAAGTAAAAACCACATACACAAGCCAGTCGATCAAGCTCCACTAAGATCAAATAAGAATACAAAAGAGTATCAATACAACATATATTAATACTTACACCCAGCCAATATATTGAAGCAACAAACTTCCAAATTAGAGAACAAGTAAAAACTCACACTTCCTACAACACTCCGAAAAATTATCTCTCCTAGAATAAACATCGAATCAATGATCCCAACAGTGAAACTGAATAACAATGAATTTTGAAGTTTCTGTCAAAATATCACCTTGATCCAATGGTTGACGAGGCAAAGTCACGATTTTATAGAAGCAGGTTGCATAACTCTGAACAGGGAGTTTTCTACTCTCTCTCTCTCTCTCTCATTCTTTGGCTGCATATGTTAAGATAACAACTCTATCTTTTCTTCCTTAAATCCTACTTCCTAAGTAAGGAGTAAAGTGGACTCTCCTAACTTTTGGGTCTTTCTCCACATAAGAAGGGAGCCCGACCCAACAGTTACTGATTCACGAGGAATGCGAAATGTGAAATCTTTCTGAATCACTATTTCACTCTTCGTTTAGTGTTAGAGTATGCGTTTAGTGTTAAAGTCTCACTAGATTGGGAAGTTGAAAATTTAAACGTCAAAAGTTTGAGAAACTGAAAAGTTGAAAGGGGTAAGAATTGTGTGAAGGTCTATTAGATTGGGAAGATGAAAAATTGAATTTGAAAGGTAAAAAAATTGAAAGGGGCCAGAATTATGTGAAGGTCTGTTAGATTGGGAAGCTGAACAAATTGAAAGGCAGAAGTTTGGGAAACTGAAAAATTGAAATGGACAAAAATTGTGAGGAGTTCTTAGTTTGGGAAGGTGAAAAATTGAAAGACAAAAGTCTAGGAACATAAAAAATTGAAAGCGGGAAAAGTTTGGGAAGCTGAAAGATTGAAAACGGCAAAAGTTGTGAAGATCCCTCATAACACCAAGCAAATGGGCCAAAAGAATTATTTTATATTAATTAATATATTAATATATAATTATATTTATTAATTTAATTTAATAAATTAAATTTTGAAGTATAATTATATTGATATTTTTAATTATCAAAAATAAATAATTTGATATAATAGAAAATGGTAGAATTGGATAAAGATTATTCAATAAAATTATCACAATTTATTAATATCATTAAAGTCTTTGTAGAGAGTATTCACTAAAATTCTTCAAGATCTACAAGACATATTCCTCCAATATATACTCCGATATTTATGTTGTTATAATGAATGTCAATAAATAAGATTTATATTTTTTTATATATCTTTTGATAAAGTAACATATTTATCTTGTTTTATTTTAAATATGTTATCCACTATTAAGAAATATGCAAAGATAATCTTGGGATGAAAATGTGGTTGGTTGTCCTATGTTCATCCTGTAACAAAAGTTCAAGAGGCTAAAGCTCTCTCTTAAGGATTGGAACAAGAATGGTTTTGGTGATGTTCATGAAGTTGTGGTTGGTAAACAAAAAATCCTTCTTTCTTTACAACATTAGATTTAGGTAGCTGGCCTTGCTGAGGTGGATATGCTTCTTGTTTAACAATAACAAGTCATGCAAAATATTGATATGACTCTGGATTGTCAAGCCCTTTTTTGGAAAGAGAAAGCTAAAATGCTCTGGTTTAAAGATGGAGACCGTAAATCTTCTTTCTTTCATGCCATGGTTAAAAAGTGTGTTAATTCTAATGGGATACAAAGGCTGGTGGATGAGGATTTGGTTTTTGAAGATCCTAAAGATATTGAAGAACACATTATTATTTTTTATAAAACTTTATATGATTCTTCTGATACTAATAATGTCTCTACAAATTTTAGGGAAGATATGATTGCTAATCATATCCTTAGAGTTGTTTTTGAGGACGAGAACTCAATGTTGGTTAAGTGCCCTTCTAATGATGAGATTAAGAAGGTTGTCTTTGCTCTCAACTCTGATAGTGCTCCTGATCCTGATGGCTTTGGAGGCCATTTTTTCCATGGTTGGGATATTGTGGGTTCTGATGTTTGTAATTGTAAAAGAATTTTTCTCTCATAATTGGATCCTCCTAGGGATGAATGCTAATGTGGTTTCTCTTATCCCCAAAATTGATGGGACTACTTCTATAAAAGACTTCAGGCCTATAGTTGTGACAAATTTCAAGTTTAAAATCATTCCAAAAATCTTAGTTAACAAGTTAGTTTCCATTATTGCTAGGATTGTCTCTCCCAATCAAAATGGTTTTATTAAAGGCCAACACATTAAAGATTGTATTGGTATCACTTCGGAAGCCATTAACATGATTTCTAAGAAAATACTTGGTGGTAATGTGGCTTTCAAGATTGATAATTCTAAAGCTTTTGATACTCTTAGTTGGGATTTTCTCATTCAGGTGTTGAATTAGTTTGGTTTTCACCATACTTTCTTGCAATGGATTTTGACTATCCTTCAGTCTGCTAAGCTTTCTATAAGGGTTAATGGTAGTTTGGTTGGTTACTTTCCTTGTAGTAGGGGGGTCAGACAGGGTGATCCTCTTTCTCCTTTACTTTTTTGTATTGCTGAAGAGGTCCTCAGTAGGGGGATAACCAACCTTATTCCGAACAAGCATATTCTTCCGATGGCTAGTCCTAAAGGGTTTTGTTTCCCCTTACATGTTCTATATGTTGATGAAATTTTGGTATTTTGCAGGGCCAACAAACACTCCCTTTCTAGTCCTATGAAGTTTTTACATTTTTACAGTTTAGCTTCGGGTCAATGGATAAACACTTCAAAAAGTCATTTCTTCACTGTCGACACTTCTCGTAGTTTTCTTTCTAAGATTAAAGATGTACTTGGTTGTTGTAGGGGCTCCCTTTAATTATCTTGGAGTCCCTATTTTTGTAGGTTCTCCTAAAGCCAGGTTTCTTCAATCTCTTGCGGATAAAGTCAGATCTAAATTGGCTTCTTGGAAAGGGAAATCTCTTAGCATGATGTGAAGAGTAGAGCTTGTTAACTTTGTGATTTATTGTTCTTTATCTTACAGGCTTTAGGTTTATAGGTGACCCTCTAGCCTTCTTAAGCTTATTGATAAATAGGTTAGAAACTTTATTTGGACAGGTGATATAAACAAACAGGGTTTTTTGACTGTTAAGTGAAGTACAATTTGTAACCCTAAGTCTGAGGGTGGGCTTCAAGTTGTTAATTTTCAACTTGAAAATAAAACTTATCTTCTAAGGCTTGCTTAGGACTTTGCTTACAATTATCGCCCTTGGATTTCTTTAATGAAGGCTCGGTTTCTTAAATCTAAATATCAAAGAGTTGGGTCCTTCTCTTCTTCCTCCATTTGGCTTGGTATTAATGATTGATATGATGTCATTTTAGAGCGCACATTTTGTGTTGTTGGGAGAGGTGATAATATTAATTTCTGGAATGATCTCTGGTGCTTTGAGAAATGCATCTCTTTACTTGCAGGTGTTCCTTATGCTGAAAGGATTAAATTGAAAGCTACTGTGGCTCAAGGATGAAAGGCTAGTGGTTCTTGGGATCTTTCTCCTTCTTTTTTAAATATTCAAAGTCTCCATAATTTACATTATATTTTTCTGACCTCTTAGGAAAATACTCCTAATTGAATGCTAGAAGATTCTGGTTCTCTCAATCAGAAGGCGGCCAAAAAAATTTTTTGAGGACTCTAATCCTACTTGTCAATGGGGTAAACTGAATTGGACTAGTTTTATTCCTCCTGTGAAGACTTTAGTGCTTTGGAAGGTTTTACATCAGATGTTACTTATAGACAAAGATATTCAAATTAGAGGTCTTTCTTTGTGTTCTATGTGCTCTGTGTAGGAAACAAGAAGAATCTCTTTTTCATCTTTTCTTTGATTGTTCTGTCACCTCCCAGATTTGGAATTATACCAAACAGGTTTTTCCTGAGTTTGCTCATATTTTTATTAATGATATTATTGATTTCTTAATGCTTGCAGGGAGTTTCCTAGTTAATCTTGCTAGGTTGGCAACTATTACTTACTCTATTTGGATGATATGGAGGATGAGAAACCATGCTAAGGTTTAAGAAAACATTTCTATCTGCTCGGCTATCTAGACTATTAAAGGTTTCATCAGAATAACGGGTAATTCTTCTAAGAAACACATGCGCAATGACATTTTTGACTTCTCTTATCTGAAATTTTTTTATATCACCACATGTCATCGAAAAGAGATCTCTCCTATTCAGGTTATTTGGGAATTACCACATATCAATTGGGTGAAGGTCAACACCGATGGTGCTGCTAGAGGGTGTTTGGGTTTTTCGGCATGTGCAGGTATATTTCGTGGTAGCAGGGGTGAATATATAGGTAGTTTCTCATCTTTCCTTGGGATACAAAAGTCTTTATATGTTGAGGTTATGGGAGCCATTTTGGCTATTGAGTTTGCTTGGAGTAAAGGCTTCAGACGTATTTGGCTTGAGTGTGACTTTTCCCTGCTTTGTCAAGCATTTAGTTCATTTAATCTCATTCTTTGGTCTTTGAGAGGGAGATGGAGAAAGTGTATAAAGATATGTAAAGAAATTGAGTTCAAAGTTTCTCATATATTCAGTGATGGAAACCATTGTGCTGACAAGTTGGCTTCGTTGGATCTCGAGAATAAGTTAGATTTTGAATGGTATGATGATTTACCTACTGTTATTAAATTAGTCATAATAGGTATCAATTCTCTCTGTTTCATTTTGTTTAGCTTGATTGGAGAGTATTTTTCATCTTTTCTTGCCATAGGTTTGGCCTAGTCCACCATGATTTTGTATCTTTTCTTTTTTCTTTTAATAATATGTTTCATGTCATGACATATGATTGTTGATATTCGATGTGTCAGCCTAGTTGAGATGTCAAAGTTCATAATGATGCCTAACATGAATTTAAATAATAAAAAAAAAGAGAATTATTTTCAATTAATATATGCATGATAATTAATTTGGTTATAACTGATCAAATGAGAGTAACAAACTTATCTTTGGAAATTTTAAAGATAAATTCAAAAACCTACACATTGATTATCTAGGGAGTACTCACTTAATCTTTATCATTGGCTACTCATATACTCTTAAATATCTCTCCATTTAAAAATCTTCTATGGATAGATCTCTACTCAATATTTCTCAATAGCTCATAACCATTTTCAAATCTTGAAGTCTTACTTGTTTCACCTTGGACAATTCACCATTTTTTTTTTCAGTAAGAGCATTCATTCATTTTATTTAAATTGATTTTACTGGCGAATTAATTTTTTTAATATAAGTGTTCAACCTAACTAAATTTCATTGTTCTCTCTTTATATATATATATATATATATATATATATATATATATATATATATATTTGGAACATGGTCTTATATTTTAGTATCTTAAATTTAAAGTTATCAATTTTGTTCATACAAAATATTTATTATGTGACTTCATGTTTTTTAAATATATGTTTTCATTTGCACTTTAACACATTTAATGGTAGAATTTCTCGTATTGTTAATATAATATTTTCTTTAATAGGTATGAGATTAGATAAAAGTTGGATGAAAATAATTGATAGAACACAACCTTTATATGAAAAAGGTGTTATAGACTTTATTGAATTTGCATTTACAAATCTTGGGGAAGGAAAGTTAATACGATGTCCGTGCAAAAAGTATAACAATAATCTCTTTTAGTCCAAAAGAATCATATATAAGCACTTGATCACAATTGGGATAAAAGAGATTATGTTATATGGGATCTTCATAGAGAAGTTACGAAAGAATATTGTGAAGATCATGACAAGAAAAATTATAGTGATGGGATTCAAAGTATGTTACATGATATTAGGAGTTGTCGCAACCGGGATCACGACGGGGCGATCACAAATTATTTCTTAAAAATATTTAAATTGATAATGGAGTCGCCACTATAGCTTTTATAGGAAAACTATAGAAAAACCAAAAATAAAAAATGCCTACGAACCAGATTCAAGATTTGGGAGTCGATTACGTGTGGGGAAGGTGTCAGCACCCCCACAACGCACATCCTAAGACGGTACCTTTAATTAAATGAATAAAAATAAGTGCGGTTTTACAAAACGTTATTTTTCCCAAAAATAATGATTACATCAACTAAAAATAAATATATATTTACAAAAAATGCAGACTAAGAATGAACAATAAACAAATAAAATAATAACAAAGACAAATTTTTATTTTTTATTTTATGAACCCGACAAGGATTGACCTTGGTCCTATTCCAAAGGAAAATCAGGATCACGTAGTTCTAATTTTAAAAATTGATTGATGATGTTTGACATTTTTTTATTTTTCGAAATTTCATTTAATCTTGTTTTTTTTTAAGAAAAAATTTATATTTGTTTATTGTTAAAATTTTATTAAAACTATTAATTAAATGTTTTTTTAAATGTTATATATATTTTTTAATTATTTTTAAAAAATTATTTTAAATCTAATATTTTATGTTTAAAAGTTTATGTTTATAAAAAAGGTTTTTTTTTTTATTCTTTTCTTAAGTTAATTTTATTTTGTTATTAGAAAAAAAGCATATACAACATAAAAATAGGAATATTAATTAAAAATAAATAATGAAACCTAAATTGGGAACAGGGGCTTCTTTGCCTTAGGTTCTGTTTCTGGATTGGTTGTTGGGTGGATTCCTATTTCTGAATAGTTTATGTTTTGGTACAAGGTTTGGAAATTTTTGAATTAGGGACTTCGGCTATCCTATATTCGATCATGTGTTATGGAATTGGGATTATTAACTTTCTGGAATTGAATTTGCTACTGATTCTGGACCTGCTTTTGATTAACTAGTCCTGTTTTTTTTTTGGGAAACGCTATTTGGTGTTCTTTTGAGTAAGTTCTTTGGATTCACTGAATTATGAGGATTTCTGTGGGTTGAGTTTAGGGATTTTTTATTCTGGTTTGGGGTTTTGTATTTGTTTTCTGTCTCTGGGTTAATGATATCTAATGTTACTATTTTTTTTATTGGGATTTACTGATCGTGTTAGCAGCAGCTAGATCTGCCAGATGAACAATACTAGTTGTGCAAAAAATGCAGCAATTAGATAATCTCAGGATGGGTGTGTAACAACAACCATATCAAACACCTATATGATCACAACAATCATCTAGCAGGTATAATAATTGATTGTGATCATTAAAATTAATTTAACAATGTTTGCAAACTAATTACTTAATGATATTGATGCAGTGCACAGGGTTAAACAAAACACAACAAATACAGATGAAAACATATAACATAACAGAATCTGGACAAAATTAAAGAAAAAAAAAGACCAAAACCATAACAGAATTAAAGGAAGAACACTAACCCATTGAAGACTCCCAATCTAGCCTCTTCTCCTTTTTCCGGTTGCTACTGGACTCTTAGTTTTTTTTCAACAGAATCAAATAATTTTTTTCAATATTTTTTTTCCTAGTATCTTTTTCTCTCTAAATCTCTAAGTATCTCTATGTATCTGTCAATTTCTGTATCTCTTCCTTTGTTTTTTTTGTCCCTTCCAATTTCTGTATCCTCTTTTATATATTTGTTTGATAATTCATTCATCTTCCACAGTAAAATTCAATATCACTGTTTCTTAATTAAAAATCAATTACTCTAACCCCTATATTAACTCCTTTTTAAGACTGTATGGTTATATTTTATTATAAAAAAAATGAACAGTCAGGAAGGGCTGAATGTGATAAGGATGAGGGCTTAATGCAATTAGCATGAAAGAAGGCAAAGAGCTGAAAAGGGTGCATTTACAACGCGTAATCAAGAGATAAAATCTGTCAAACACTAACTAAAAGAATTAAAAGGGCACTAAAGCTACATAAACGTGCATGGGCAGTAAAGAGCTGAGAACATTATTGCTTATGTGGCAAACACAATTAATAGAGAAGTGAGGTATAAATAGTAATTTTTTTATTTCTAACATGGATAGTGTACTTTCAGGTCGGGTGAATTCAAAATATAGACTCCTATTGGCATTCCAACATTTCTTCTCCTTTCAGGGCCTATCCGAAAAAAAAAAAAAAAAAATTCAATACTTCTTGGATGTGAATATCTTAATAGGACAAACCTCCCCGTGGATCTCTTTGCTTCGGAACAAAACAATTCGAATTAGGCTCGGCCAACTGGAATGTGTATTATTGATATAGGGGATCTTTCAATTGAGAAGATCCAGCGACCTGCGACGAAGAGAAAAAAGGGTTTATCTATTTTTTTAGTTATTCAGTTAAACCCTCTTAGTAAATTGGGCTTCAGAAAACCTTTTTTTTATTATTTGTATCAAACTGGATCAAAACTATTTTTATAAATGAACCTCCGTTCACTTAATTTTCTATTCAATTTATTTTAAGACAGACCCAACACCTTCTTTTGTTGTTTTATCACTTTTTTTTACAAATTTCATTTTATCTTATTTTTTATTATTATTTAATCAAACCTTATTTATAAAGTCAAATTCTTTTTATTATTTATCCTAAATGACAAAGAAACTAAATAACATATGTTAAAAAGTTTTATTTTCTTATTCTTACTTTTTTTTTATTTTATCTTTTTTTTTTATTTGCCCCGACGAAATTGGGTGTTGACAGCTACCCCTCCTTACTTAAATTTTGCCAAATAATCTGACAAAAACACTAATTTCGTTCGGTTTGAAAATAAAAGGCAATAAAATAAATGTAAATAGAGGCCGAGACCTTGTACTAAGACGAAAGGGTCATGTACCTTAAACTGACCTTGTACTAAGACGAGAGGGTCATTGCTTTGAATTGAACTGACCTTGTACTAAGACGAGAGGGTTGTTAATTTTATATAAATCTCCGGACAATATCACTAAGACTACACAACCGTGTTGTAGAATGTGGAGATACGACATTGAGACCTTTCTCCAACGCAAATTGAAGATACGACATTGAGTCCTTTCTTCAAAGAGATACGACATTGAGTCCTTTCTCTAATAGGAATACAACATTGAGTCCTCTCCTTAAATATAAACTGAACTGAAGATACAACATTGAGTTCTTTCTTCAAATAGAGATAAGACATTGAGTCCTTTTCTCTAATAGGATACAACATTGAGTCCTTTCCCTAAATATAAACTGAACTGAAGATACAACATTGAGTTCTTTCTTCAAATAGAGATACGACATTGAGTCCTTTCTCTTTAGAGATTCGATTGAGTCCTTTCTCTAATAATACCTTATGTTGATTTATATGAAGTTTGATACTTCCATGTTGCAAGATGTATGTTGGATGCATGACAATGCATGAAGTTTTTTTCTGTTTTTTTGAAGGATGCATTTATGAATGCATGAAATGTAATTTAATTTTTTTTAAGAATGCATATTAAAATACATCAAATTGGTTTGAATATGAATTTTTTATTTTATTCTTTTTGAAAAAATGCATACAAGAATGTATGAAATTTGATTTTTTTGCTTGATGTATTTATGAATGCATGAAAATTTTAGTTGAATTTGAAAATGCATGTTTGAATGCATAAATTTGATTTTTTTTGTTATTTTTATGAATGATGCATGGAGTTTTTGATTGAATTTAAATCTTTAGTTTGAATGAAAATGCATGTTTGGATGCATAAAATTTTACATTTTGTTCTTTTTTAACAGTGCATTTATGAATGCATGAAACTTTGAGAATTTTCTGAATGAAAAATGCATGTTTGAGTGCATGGAATTTGTTTGAATATTAATTTTTTATTTTGAAAAATGTATATAAGAATTCATGAAATTTGTTTTTTTATTTGATGAATACATGAAATTTTTAATTGAAAATGCATGTTTGAATCTATGAAATTTGAATTTTTGTTATTATTCTTTTTTGGACGATGCATGGAGTTTTTGATTGAATTTGAATCTTTAGTTTGAATGAATATGCATGTTTGAATGCGCTTGAATGTGAATTTTAGATTATATTCTTTTTGAAAATGCATATGTGAATGCATGAAACTTTGTTTGAATGTGAATTTTTTATTTTTGTTCTTTTTTTAATAATACACATATGAATAGAACTTTGATTTTTTTTATTTTATTTTGAATAAAAATGCATGCAACTTTATTTTTGCCTTTTCGATTTTTTTTAAGATTGTATTTATGAATGAAACTTGATTTTTTTGAATGATTATTTTTGAAGAATGCATATATGAATGCTCTGTGTGAATTTTATGAAAGAAAATGCATGTTTGAATGCATTAATTTTTTGTCTTTTTGATTTTGATTTTTTTTTTAAAAAAGAATGCATTTATGAATGCATAAAACTTGATTTTTAGTTTTATTATTTTTGAAAAATGCATATATAAATGCATGAAATTTGATTTTCTCTTGAACATCATGACTTTTTATTATTTTGAAAAAAAAAATACATGTTTGTATGAATTTGATCTTAAAATGAAAATATAGTATTTTTTATACTCAAAGAGTATGTACAAATGATCGATGTTTATTAAAAAAGTATGTACAAAAGATTTTTTTTTTATGATTTTTTTCTTTTATTTACAAATTGCAAAGTAAAAAAAAATGTGTCACAGTCCTCTTTTTTTCAAGATTTAAATGTGTCGAATCAAAAGTTCTTAGCAATCATTGAATTCACTGGGTATCAATTTCTCATTTTTTAAGAAAATTTAGGGTCACTCGAAGCTGATGTCAATAGGGTGTAACCATCAACTTTCCTTTTGGAAACACTGCTTAGATGCATGCTTAAACCCATGGATAAAAGGTGAGCTTTTAGGGAATTTGAGGTATTTAAAAAATAGTGAAGATGCAAATCTTCCGACACGATTGCCCCAATTTTAGTATGTTAGGCTGGCTATATGAGCTTTAAGCTTGGAGGGTAAGGGTAGTATAAAAGGCTGGTCATGAAAGGAAATAAGCTTTGCAATTGCCCCAGTTTGTATGAACAAGGGGAATGATGAGAATTGCTATGAAGGACTGCTTGTCTTGGTAAGGTGACAAAACTGGGTAATAAAGGTATAAATGAAAATTGAATTGGCCTAGTGTAGCATGAGGGATGACAATGATATTGAAAATAGGATTGCCTCAGTAGGTGTGTATGATGAGATATATGTGAGGGAAAGCAAGGGTATCAGATGCCCTAGTGTCACTTCTGATGTTTCATTCTCAGTTGACTTGTGTATAGATGACTCTCTTTTGAAAAAGACATTCTAGTAGACTTCTTTCTTTTTTCATTTTCATTCATTTTTTCATTTTTTTTCCACGTATTATCAATCACATCCTCTTGTTACAGAGCTAAACTTTATGAAAATCATTGCAATTATTCATCAATCAATATGGATTTTATTGGGCTTGTAACATGCTAGAGGTTATAGGATTGTGAAGAAAAAGGATATAAAGGCACAAAAAATATTTTTTTTGGGTTTGATTTTTTTAAACAAGGATCATCAACCAAATGTTGTAAATCAAGGTTATCTTCCATTGTATCATGTACCTTCTTTCTATTTTCTTTCTTATTAGAGAGTCTTTGTTGTACTCCCTCTTTGATGAACTTTTGGGAATATTTTTTTTTTACTTCCTTTCTTTCTTTCTTTTTTTTTTCTCTCCTTTTTTCTTTTTATTTTTGAATTTTTTTTGGCTTTTTTTTCATGTTTTTTTCTTTTCTTGAGAAGCTTTCGATGTACTCTTTGCCTGATGTGCATTTTCTTTTAGGCTTTCAAAAACTTCTGATGATACTCCTCTCTTGATGAATTAGGAGCTTTGACATATAAATTGTTTATGGATTTCTTCTATCGAAACCTTAAACTAAGCTTCAAATTGTTGATGATCCTCATTAGGGGTATTTGAAAGAAATATTTTTATTTTTTTGGCTCAAAGAGGGTACAAAGGATTTACAAAAGTGTTTTGAATATAGAAATACGGTTATATATCATTTTGAATCATGATTGCTTGATTTTCAAAGAGTTTAACAATGAAACAAAATTAACGACTTCTGACACGTGCATTTTTCTTTTTTTTTCTTTTCTTTATTGTCCTATCTTTTGCTTAGATCGCCCTTTTGGATTTTCAATCTAACAGGCTTTTTTCGAATGCCCCGAAAGAATAGAGCTAGGAGATTGGTCAACTAATAGAAAACTGACATTTTGCCCCAGTGTAAAAATATTCTTAGGTAATGGTAACCATTTGGACAATCCTTTCATTTGAGAATTTTGCGAATTTAGGAAATTTTGGGAAAACTTGTAATTTTGGGAAGGGCAATAGGTAACAAACACCGTGCATGCAAATGTTTCCTTAGAAAAGCCAATTTTTACCTTTATTAAACATTTCGCTTGAATGATCCCCATTTTATTATTATTTGCAAGCTTGTGAATTCAATGATCCATGAACAAATGACTCACCATATCTTTCTCTTTTTTTTTTTCTTTTAAGAAAACACATCTATGAAATTTTAGACTTTTTTAAATGCATTTACGAAAGTTTTGACTTTTTGTTTTTGAAAATGTATTTATGAATGCATGATTTTTCAAAAAATGCACTTATGAATGATTTTTTTCTGAAAAAAATGCTTTTATGAATGTATGATTTTTTTTTATGCATATATGATGTATGTTTGAATGAATTTTTTTTTGTGAGAAAATACATTTATGAAATTTTGGACTTTTCCTTTTTAAAAATGCATTTATGATTGTGTGATTTTTTTAATGCATATATAATGTATGTTTAGATGGTTTTTTTATTTTATAAGAAAATGGATTTATGAAATTTTGGACTTTTTCTTTTTGAAAATGCATTTATGAATGTGTGTTTTTTTTT
>Ga0209700_101409_pt1 | contig 49752 bp, 19 predicted proteins | sample SiratroredBW_FD_187528 | JGI IMG/M metagenome (GOLD analysis project Ga0209700, IMG submission 187528) | Root nodule microbial communities of legume samples collected from California, USA - Siratro red BW (SPAdes) (version 2) | ecosystem: Host-associated > Plants > Roots > Nodule | place: USA...
AAAAAAAAAAAAAAAAAAAAAAAAAAAAAAAAAACACTATATTCATTCAAGGAATTGAACTTCAATAACTGCTTTAAAATCGGTCGTTGAAAGCATCTACTAACCAAAGTACTTTAAAAATGAACTACTCTACTCAAATGCATGTTGTTAACCAATTTTTTCACAACATAGAATAAGCATGCTTACATGGTTATTTAGTCTCAAATTTCATTCTTCAATATTTTCTTACAACATTAACAAGATTTGAAAAATAAGCATAAAAAAATAAGAAACATTCAACTTTTGCAAACAGCAAGAACAGAATATACAACTTGTTGTATTACATAGTGATGTTTCTAGGTCTAAACCATAAATTGCACAAACCCTACTTGCAACATATTAAATGAATTGTAAAATAGTGAACTAAAAATAGGCATTGAGAAATAACACAAATTACAAATGCTGTATAAAAGAAAAACATTCTTTGTTGTGACGCACACTAAGTATTTGTCTGAGGATGTTGGTGGGGTGGTGCACATGCTGGTACTTTTTCCTTGTCTTCGTGTCTTTGGTTGCAATGCGTTCATGGCTGATTTTCTTAGGTAGGGCCATTGCATATATGAGGTTCTGGAAGGTTTCTGATTGCCAAAAGGTTTCTTGTTGAAATTCATCTGTTTGCTGAAAGGCTTCTGCTTTACCCTGATACGTCTTTTTCTTGGCTCTTTCTTGTGATGGTTTTGGTGTTGTTTTGGGAGTTTTTTCCAAGAATAAATATAATATATTTTGTTTTCTATTTTTATAATAAATTTGAATTGGAGAAAATAAATTATAATAAATTTTATTTTGTATTTTTATAATAAATTTGAATTGGGGAGATTAAATTATAATATGATGCGGAATTAAATTTTGTAGTTTTAGTTTGTTGAAAAATAACATAATAAATAATAGAAAATTGAAATAAAATTATTGGTATTTTTTCAAAAAATAAATATTAATTCATGGTTTAAATAATTAGATATAAAAATTAATTTATTCATTATTGCTATGTAATGATAAATCAGGTAGTGAATGTCTAGGGGGAAAACCAACTATTAGAAACTTTTGTTACATATTTAACATTTGGATAGATAAAAATAAGTAAGAAAGAAATAAAAAAAATTATATTATTGGATGAATGAAAACTATAAATATATTAAAGATTTTAGTCTTAAAAAAATGTTAGTAGTTATATAAATAAAAGCTGTGATAAAAATGTTATTGTTATGTTTATGATAATTATTAATAAATTTATTTGATTTGATAAAATTTTCGTTAAAACTTGAAATTATTAGTAATAAATGATATTAATAATAAATGTTATGTATGAATTATAATTTCAAAATCTAAAATTAAGAAATAATCGATAATCGGAATGAAAGATGTTGTGAATACAAAATTAGTTTTATATATTTAGTAAATCATAATAAAACATATTATGTAATAATATTTACTTATAAATTTATATATAAAAAAACATAAAAAAATAAAATATGGGTTTACGATTAATTGAAGTTTAATTCATATCTTAGTTAAAAGTGGATGAAAGACCTATGACATTAATATAACATAGCTATAATGGTAATGAAATCACTTATAATTTAAAAAAAAAAAAGTGTGAATTTTGTTTTACCGAGATATTCGAGGTATGTATTATGTTTTAAGCCTTGAATAAAATTTTAGATATTGTACTGTGTAAACTTTTTTATTTGGACAAACAGTTTAATATTTGCAGTTGAATCTTTCATGTTAAGCACTTGGCTTAAAAATTGAAATAGTTTTCCAACAGTTAATCATTTGTTGGCATTAATATCATTTTTGTATTTGTATTATATCATGTACAATTTTTTCTGTTGACAACTCTAATTTGACTAGGAAAATTAATTTCTATTACTTTATTTTGGTCTTCATATTGTAGTATATCCCATATGGTACGAAATAGTTGGCTAGGCTAGCAATTATGTAGGATTGACATTTTTATAGGGTTAATACACCTGTAGGTTAGAATGTAACCATTTCCACTCTATTATGATGACTTGTTTGATAAGTCTTCCTTAGTAGAGTATTGTTTCAGTTAAATTGATTAGGTCTTGATTTGTAGAAGAGTTGGATGCAGCTAGTGCATTTAAAAGCCACAAAATTTCTTTTACAGATCTTGTTAACTTGTCATACAACTCAATCATTGTAGAAAATGGAAATTGAGACTTCCTAGTTAACAATTGAGAACCATTTTCATCAGTTATTATCTAAGCAATATCATACCTAATTTGACCATATGTGGTTAGCTGAGGATGGCGACTCTACAACTTTTTCAATGTTGTCTTATTTGAAAGTCCCAAAGTGCCACAAACTTTCTCCTTTAAATGAGAGAAGGTACAACTATGTGAGATGCAGAACAATTTAAGAGATGGATATTTAAAGTGAACTTTTTCATCATTTTCGGTTATGTGATCATTCACAAAGACAACAACAAGGTCAGAATTGAAAAAAAAATAATCTTATTGTGTGTTATGCAAAGTTGGTCCATTTGAAGATGAATTTCGACATTTTGGAAGCAGAGGTCGTGTTTAATGTTGAATGATTTGAAAGTGATATGGTGTTAGATGCTTAAATTTATAACTGCAAAATGATTTAAATATAGATAGAGATGGTTGTTTTTGACCTGAAATTATATGTGTGTATTAGATGAAAAATTTATTACGAACATTATCATAGGTACATTAAACGAGAAGATGATGTTGATACATTAGTGCTTGTGAGATTTCTAACATTTGAAATATATTATTGAGGTCTATGCTAACAAAAATTAATTACAGAGGAGTGAAGTGATGATACATATGTTGTGTGTTGTGTGGCATGAGGAAAAGCAATTATGGAGAACTGATGTGACGATGCATATTATTATGTTATGTGGCCTGAGGAAAAGCAATTATGGGTGGTTGATTTGATTATGAACATTGTTGTGCTCTCTGAGGTCACCAAAATCCGTTATGGAGATTGATGTGTTGGTGCACAATGTTGAACAATATGCCCTAATAGAAAATACGTGATGGAGACATGTGTAGATTTTGTAAACCGGTTTTCACATACTTTGTTTGATTTATGGATGGTTGTATTGTTTATACAACATTACTAACATTGTAATTGCTTTTAGATGCTTTTATCTTTATTAGTTGAAAATTATTGTTCATTATTGATGAAGTATATGTTGAACATGAAGAGGAAAAACAAATAAGAAACATGTATGCATTCAATATTTGAGTTAATAGTACATATAATATTTTGTCTTAAATGAAACATAATTAATAGGGAGAAGTGGATGCTCCAACAATGTTGGGACATATTCTTTTTATGTGTCTTGGCCTTTAAAAAGAATATTTTTTGGACCGACCATGTTATTTCCAGCCCTTAGATAACATGATTTACGTCTTCCCATTTGATGCTCTTTTCATGTTTGGATTTGGGCATAGTATATGGCCATTATAAGCGGGCTAATAGTCTTCATTTATGAGTTCACCTAATAGGCCTTTCTAGACATGAGATATTTACTCCAATGTGTATACATGTGAGATGTAAATAGCTAAATTATGGTACACATGTTTACATGTAACAACCACATGCGAACATGCTTGGTGTAATTTTTAGAACTTCAGAATAGACATGGCTAACAACCATCATGACTACCACTTGCCTGCCTTTGTCGGTGAAGAATTTGTCGCAACAAATATATGTTGTCATCACCATAGAAGAGATTAGAAGGTTTATCATTTTCTTCACACTAAGTTGATCACCTCAACCAGATATGTAATTATATGTCTCTTCCTTCAACTGTTGTCTCATGCATGAATCCACTTATCTCACGAGATATCGTCCAATCATTATGTTATCACATGGATATCACTATCTTTCTTGACTTTGTGACAACAATTTTTTACTTTTAATGACAAGTACATCATTCACTCATAAAACAAGTACTATATATATATATATATATATATATATATATATATATATATATATATATATATATATATATATATAATTCTTTCCTAAGACACTTATACAATATACAATATTTATAACTATAATAAAATTAGACTAACGAACAATTTTATAGTTTGAGTAGTTTATAAAATAAAATAAATTATATTAAACAAATTAAATATTTTTATAAATTTATATCAAATCAAATAATATAATAAGCTTAAGAATCAATTATATAAATATTATTCGGATTAGATTTCACTATATGTTTGGTTAAAAAGAGTAATACTTACTACTCCTTCTCATTCTAATTGGTTACATTATTGCTTTCACAATTCTACTTAGATTGGCATCAATTCAAGTCATGTTTGACTTATTCATTACAAACTTTTATATCTTTTTTAAGTTGTTACTTATATCATCTTGTAAGATTTGCACATTTTATTTTATTAGTTTTCAATTAGATGCTCACGTATTGAAATTTTATCAATTTTATTTGTCTAGATTTTTACTTTGATGTTTATATTACATGGATTCCATTACGGGGTTTCAATTTATTTTCAATTAAAAAAATATAAAATAAAGAACATTTCGTCAAATAAACAAAAAAATATCTCTTAACAACAATATATACAAATCACTATTCTTCATTTTATTATTATAAATTTTCTTAGTGTTAGATAATTAGACATTAAATACAACACACCTATTCAATAAAAAGAATTTAAGTGTTGGTTACAGGGATACTAGATTAAAGTACTATTATATTTATGAAATGTTGTTTTCTTACCATAGAACACTACACTTAAATAAATAATTTTAAAAATAGATAGTGTGGGTTAAGCATATGCTACCATACATTAATATTAAATTTATTTAAATTGCTTGTTGTCTCAACTAATAACATCCATTTTAAAAGTCGATGTTATATTTGTTATCTTTCGTATCTCTAATATCATTGTTGATGTAAAGTTGATGCTGTCTGTGATTTAGTGTTAGTTTTTTTGCTTTGTGAATACTCTTTTTCCTTTTTGTAGTAGATTGATTTAGAAATTAATTTAAAATTTTTAAGATGTTATATGATCATATAATAGGGTTTTAAATTGATTATAAATTTATATTAACTATCAAAATTTTAATTATTGTAAATTTAGATTTTAATTTGTTTCTAATTATTTTAGTGACTAATTCTTTAAACTTAAAAATTTATTAATCAATATTTTAAAGATATATATATTTTTTAAATAAGTGTAAATGTAGAAGATAATTAGTGAAGAATATTCCATAGAACTTTATATATTTGTTCAAATTTTATACAGAAAAGGAATAAGATTCTTTGTCACTTAATTTTAACTCTCCCAAAATTAGAAAACTTAAAAGGGAACATAACTTTTTACACGGATTAACTCTCTTGAATTTAATATCTTTATTTAATTATATCTCTTTCTTCTCTTCCCTTCCTTTATAAACCAAATAAGATCTCATTTTTACATTAAATTCATTCCCTCCTCCTTTATATCCAAAGTGAGTGACTTTTTCTCTGGCCATACCAGATTTTCATCTATGGATAAAGTGTTATAATTTGTTTACCTATATAACTTTGCTATGTTTCCTTTTTTGGTCCTGCAATGTATAAAAAAGCTGTACAACATTGATGCAATCTGGTTGAGTGTGGATAATGATACTGAAATTATGAGCTGTCCTCCACTGAATTTGATGACCCTTACCCGTGAACCTTTTCAAAAAAGTTCTTCAATGCATTCAAAAATATCCTTTTTGTCTAAGTGCACGGAAAAATCTCTTTCGTTTATCCTACGCATCTTCAAGTTCTATGTGTAAGTCAAAACTTGACATCATCATGCTGATTGAACATTGTCATGCCAATTTATAATTGAATTTAGGAGGTCAAAAATCCGTACAAACTTTAAAAGAAAAGACACTCCATGTAGAGGCTGGATAAAAATCTCTCACAAACTTAGAAGATTGCTTAATTTTTTTTTTATAGTTGTATTTTTCTATAAGAAGTAATAAATTTGGTTAGCTAAGTGGTGCTCTCTCATATATATTCTATAGGTGTCATGTATTCATCTCACAGAAACATCGTCATATGTTATGTTTTTCATATTGAGTGTGTTGTGCTCTTTTCTAGTATTATATCATAGTTTTGAAAAAGCTTGGTTGCAAGATTTATAAAATGAATATTGACCCTTTTCAAGATCCTTTTTCACAATATTACTTTTATTATTGACAAAATTCTTAGCTTTTTTATGCTTTTTATGGACTAAATTACTATCAAGTATTATTTTTAAAAATAAACTCAATTTTATAGATGAAGTCGTATTATTTCTTCTTTCACGAGTGTTTTAAATTTCACTTGAGAAAGAGTTATCGTATGATTGTATCTTGAATCATTCGGTCATTTTTATTATTTATTGTATAAAATGTTATGCGGAGAGATACAACTTCGAGAATTTGATCATATCTAAATGAGAGATTCTCTCAAGGAGACCTTTTCTATATTGCAAATCTATATATAGGATATTGTCTCATCCCTTCAACAAGGAAATTAAGTGTTAATGATTATTTAACAAAACTAAAATCCTTTAAGTTGAGTTCGCTACTTGTTTGTGGTTATAAAATTAAATGTTCTTACATTGATTTTGTCAATGTCAGTAAACATAAAGTTCACGACCAAGTGATTAATTTCTCACAGGATTAAATGAAGGTTATTCTGATATAAAATCCCAAATCATGCTCATGGAACCATTCACACCTTTCAGTTGTATCTTTTCTTTGATGATTTAACAAGAAAGACAAATGTTTGTTAATGTAATTGAGCAACCTAAGGTGATGACAATAACAGATAAAGAAGGTCGAGGAGAAGGTGGTAGAAGTAACATCTTTTCTGGTACTGTAGAGAAAATTTATTTCATCAAGACCCATTTTGTTTTTTGAAATAAAGACAATAACAACAAAAATTTGCAGTTATTGTGAAAAATCAGGACATATACATATTATATGAAGCATGAATTTCCACATCATTTCAAATCTAAAAAACAAAACCAGAATCAAAATATGCCTTTTCACATTGGATATTGTTCTTTGTTTTCATATTGTGTTTTTCTCTTTTATTCATATTGGATATTGCTCCTTTATGATAATATCTTATTCTTAACAAATGAGAAAAAGTAAATTTATTTTATTCATTGTGACCGTAGTTGAGCCAATCTGCTATAGATACATTCATTATTTATGAACTTAGGGTGACTTAGATGCTAGCAGTGTTTACACGTATACGTCTAGATACTCAAATGTCAAATGCTTTAGTTTACTTTATCACCTAGTGAGACACGCGTAAATAAATTCATCTGCTAAGTTACACTAAAAATAAGTTTAATTCAATTAGATTAGTTGGTGATGTCACACTTTGGAACTTTTTTTGTATCCGAGGTGATTTACATCAGTTTAGGTCTTAGAAGTCAAAATTCTGATCGGTGTTTATCACATAACAGGTAGGAGTGTTTTGGAAAAGAAGTTATGTTAGGTTAAAAGATGACACTACAAAAACGAGTGTTACCTAACACTTGTTCTACTTCATAGTAAAAAATTCAGACACATTGCAAACCAGCAAGAAGAAAAATACTTTATGGAAGTCCTGCCATACGTTGTTGATGTTACAGATTAGATAAAATCTTGTCCACTTTATGGGTTCCTTGTGATATGGAATCAATCTTTAAATGAAACTATCTGATTTTACCTTTTAAGTTTTAATTATGTGATCAAGATTTTTAGTTATGATTAGATTCTTTTATTTTGAAATTATTTAATATTAAGTATAGGTATTGGCAGGTAAAAAACTACAAAAGTGATTAATCAATTTATAGTTGATATTAGTTTATTAACGATTAACGATCTGTGCTGCTCGATGAAGAACGTGAATAATTGAGTGAAGCTACTGAATTAAAATTGCAGGCTTAAATGAAATTTAACTTGAGAGATAAGAAAGTACTTTCCATAGTTCATACTTTTAAATGGTTTATAGAGTTTAAAATTAAACAATTTGGATAACAAAATATGCAGAACATGCATTGAATTTAGGAGCAGTAATGAAAATTTGTGAAGATATTAACAAAATAAAATTGATATTTTATTGTATATATTTAATATATATAGTTTTTATTTATCTCATTGATTATATTGGATAGATATTAATTATATTAACAAATCTTAAACATATTTAAATAGATCTGTAAGATAAAATTTAAAAAATATTGATATATATATTTTAATTTTCTGAGAAATAAAAGTATGAAATATTTTGTCATATTTTTATTTTTAAAATATAGAAATATACTTAAAATTTGAAGGAAATTTTCCACAACTTTTTTTAAAAGAAATTTTTCATAAATGAAATGATGAAACATATCTTACGAATATTTCTTACGGATTTTGCTACAGTGTCCCACAATTGTTTTCCAAACAAAATCTGTAGGACACAAGTGACTCTTTTTTTAAATTACTGAAATAATCAAAGTTGCCATACATTCTTTGTTTAAATAAAATAATCAAATCAACCAAATTTTCAGAATTGAAAGAAGTACAGCAATTCTGTTTAATAATTTTAATAATATAATTTAAATAATTAAACGTAATTTACAAAATTAAAAACAAAACTGACACCAATTTCATTTAATACATTTCTGATAATATTCTGTGACAAACTATTATAAAGACAAATAATTATGAAAAATTAAATTTGAACTATTTAAAGAAAAAAATTAAGGTGTGAATCATTTGACGGTTAATTGGACATATTAGTAAAGGAGAAATGAGAAAGAAAACAAATATGTATACACAAACACCAGTGAAATGAAGTGTAGTCAAAACTAGAAAGTCACAATCCCACGATAATTTTATTTTTCTTTAAGAAAAAACTAATTATTATCATAATCATAAATTGAAAGTAGCACATGATTCAAATAGTCTTACATGAAAAGGGAGCATATAATCTATAAATCACAATTTGAAATTCAGCATAAATACAGTCTTACCAGTATTAGAAAAAAAAAGTAGTTCTATAATTAAATCAAGCCTAATATTTTTCTTCCACTTATAATAAATACAAGCAAAATTGACACTTTCTACATGTCTAAAGCTATCTATCAAACTAAATTTTGGTTTCAAGTATAGTTCCTTTTCAAAAATAAGTAATTTATATTTTATATTATATTTTAAATAATTTACATATTTTAGAATAACTATTAATCATATGAATTATAATGATTTTTTTTTTCAAATTGAATTAGTTTTACTAAAAGAGTTACAAAGAAATTGTATGTTTTCATAAATACAAATATTTAAATAATATATATTATTGAAAAATATTTAATAATTTCTATATTGAAATAGAAATGTTTTAAATTAAATGAAGCTAAAAAATTATACATATAAAATGCGATTATTAGATTATTAGATTAATTTGTCCTTTGGAATTTAACCTAAACTCAAATGCCCATTATGAAGATTAACGTTGTCTTCATGTAAGAAGGAAAGCATTGTTTATACGTGATGGGGCTTGGCTTACGAGTATATCTTTTCTGTTAAAACCCCAACAATATAAAAATCATCTAGATATGTCAGACTACTGTTAAGACTTTATTCGGCAAGTGTACCGAGTCACAAGTAATATAGATTTATAAAATAAGGATGTCGATCCCACATAGAACAGTTTTGTTTTAGAATTTAGCGTCACTACTCACTAAGCAAATAAAAGTTTCAAGATGATTTGATAATAATTTGAATCAAGAAACGTAAAAAAACAATTAAAAATAAGTAACAATTATAGAAGGAATTTGCAAGATCTAGAAAGACTTTGGGATTGAAGTACATCTATCTCTCTCATTTATATTTTGGATATGATAAAAACATTCAACATTCGTAACTACTCACTATTGATGCACATATAATAATCATTCACACCGATTCCTCTTATATGAAATTTATAAGGAAATTTTCTAAACACTGATCCCTCAGCTATTTAGTAAATTACCCAGCATTAAGAACGAATGCTATACGCAATCAACACATCGAAACCTATCCCTAATATTCCAATATATTGAGTATTTTCATCTAGGTCGGAAACTCAAAAGTACATTCCAGTTAAATTTAAGAATCAAAATCAAGACTCTATTGGTCAGATAAAATCTAGCATTAAGCACAAGATGAAAAAACCAATGGAGTAGAAACTGAATATTATATTAAAAATCACCAAAATAAAAATGAGTTCAAAAGATTACATTCAATCCCAAAGATGAAGAATTAGCTACCCATAGTAGCCATTTCAGTCAATGAAAGGAAGATTGCAAGAGGAGAAGAAAATATTGATTCTAGCCGTCCGCCTCCGTCCTCTAGGTTTTGCCTCCGTCCAAAATCCTAAAAATCCCCTTTTAAACTTGGTTTTGGGCCTAGGTTAAGTGGCTTTTCTTGGGTATTTCTCTATTTTAAACTTTTCATTTCTTTTTTTCATGAATCTTCCAATCTATCATTTTCTTCATTCTTTTATACATGAAATTTCACAATAATTGAGATTAAATGATTTCCTTTAACTCATGACTCAAAACATAAATTTAAATCCAAAAACTCTAAATTTGGGAGTAATTACTATTTTAAATAATACTTAAACCCACAAGTACTCAATATTTCTCATGTATAAAAATACTCAAAATTGGTACTTATCAACTACTAATTGAATTGTTAGGTATCCAAGTGTAAGGCTAACTCTCATATTGAGTATAAATGAAAAAGTTGAGCAACATATAAGAAAGAAGACATATAAACCTAATGTCTTAAGGTTTTGGGTTGAAGGTGATATCATTTCTTTGTGTGAGTTAGACTCTTATCTCATTCTTGTTTGTCTCTTCTGTGTTTTTCCAGCATAAATCTTTTTCTTTTGGATTTTTTTTTTCTCATGTACAATTTTTTTCCACCCATCATGGAAGGTTAAATATTAATAATTGATTATAATTCACAATTATTTTTTAAGTTTAGATGCATTATAGTAATTCAAATTCTTTTTCACTAAACCTAGGTTTTAGTTTGAAAATGAATTGTTTGCTTAATTCAATTCATATTATGTTCTTAATTACAATTTAATTTACTTAATTTTGAATTAAATTAAGAATTTTCTTAAAAAATGTTAAATACAAGATCATAAAGATTGAACTAGTGCAACAACCTATTTATTTTTATGTACATGATATAGAAAGTAATATTAATCATTACTTGTTATGTTTGACTTTTTGTGTTGACTTAAAAATTTAATTTACATTTTTGGAGAAGTAAAATTGAGTTTTTTTCGTTAAATCTAAGAATTATTTTCATAATTATATATAAGAGCCTAAAAAAATTTATAATCACAAAATTAGCCCCTGAAAATTTTTAAAAAATTTGTAAATTGATTTTTCATTAATTTTTATTATTTTCAGCTTACTACCTAAAGATTTTTCATAATTGCAAAATAATCCCAATTACTTTTTAATAATTATAATTAGGTTCATGATCAACCAATTGAGTTGATTTTTATAAACACTTTAAAATTTCAATGTAAATTAATAATTTATTCATAATTATTAAATTTACAATGAATTTTGTTTCATATTTGATTTTCAGTATAAATTTAATTAATACAAACATCTCAACTAAAATTCTTACTAATTCTGGATTTTGTTAGTAATTTTGTTGCAAAATTCATCACTAATAAGATTTATAAAAAAAATTATTCTCAAATTTTAGAAAAATGAAAACAACATAAACCACCAATAATACATAAAAATAGATGTTAGAATATATTAAAAAATTATTTTGAAATGTTATTTTGAATACAAACACATGATTTTTGGTTTAACAGGATGTTAAAATAGAAAAATTGTGTATTATGAACGTTGGTCCATTGTTTGGTCTTAATAATACACAATATAAACAAGTAGGTCAAACCAATTTCTTTCACAAATTAGTTCACCCTTGATAAGAACAAAGTGGGAGACTAGTTACACTTATGACATAACAGGTTCATTGGTAAAGAATAAGCTTAATTAGATTTCTTTCCTTCTCTTCCAATTGTAACCTTCCAAATGTAATTGTAAGGATTAAAGAAAATTTTCTTTAAAGAAATATTTCTTTTGTGCAAAGTTTTATCTATAAATACAATCACATATCTTATATCTTCTTCACAATCCAAGGATCCAAGATACTTTCCTTTGCTAAGATTGAATGATCCAAAAGAAAGTCTCTCAAAGAATTGTTCCAAGAAAGTAAATCTTTTGCACAAGAAATTATTTCGCTGAGAAAGGTTTTGTATGTAACTCAAAAATATATTTCAAAAGTGGTACTCAAAATCTGAAAGAAATAGATATTTATAAAATTTATATATTGTCAGTTTCAATAGATTAAAACTTGGATTTAATCTGTTGAAAAATAATATATCACTTCAAGTCTTTAATATGTTAAAGCTTAACAAACATACATTTTTTTTCAAACAACCTTAGAAAACATCTTTCTAAAATATTTTAAAATATTTTCCTTAACCTTTTCATGGATCAATTTGATAAGAAAATTACATACACATTCAAACTCACACACACATTATATATATATATATATATATATATATATATATATATATATATATATATATATATATATATATATATATATATATATATATAGATTTATCAAATACACTTATTAGCTCCTCTTGCATCAACAATTTAAACTTTTGTAGAGAAAGTTATAAATAAAACAAGTTTGTTGTTTTACTGTTATATTTTTTATTTAACAGGAGGTGATAAGTGTATTTAATAAATTCATCTTGTAATGAAGATTTGATACAACAAGTTTTGCTATTAACATATGTTATTATTTATGTTATTCTCAAATCTTTTTTAAGATACTATAAGTACTGGGTATTAGTATGTTAATTATCCGCTTGTTGAGCGAATATGAGTATCATGATATGGAACCCACGTATACCTGCTAATCATTATTAGTGAATTTTATTTAATTTTTTTTTTAAATTAAGTAACCAAAATAAAGTTATTAGTAAGAGAAATATTAACTATTGAAGAATTGTTTAGAAATTTGATCGTATATATTAATCTTTTATTTAGACCTATGAAATTTTTAAAATTCATATTTGGTGAAACCCGTTTAAATTTTTTTTATGAAGATCCAGATACCTAATAGCTAGCAGGTGAGTAATAGGATAGATTTTTTTCAAACGAGATCAATAGCGAGTATACCAGCCCCAAGTTATTATCATCCCTAGCCTTAGAACTTTTAGATCATTTAGGAAGATTTAAAAGTACGAGATTAAATGATAAAAAAAATGTATATATATATTAGTTACTTATTTAAAGTTTAAGAAAAAGAAAAGTTTGAAAAATATTAAAATTAAAATATAAAGAGTGTATGTGTAAACAAAAAAGTATGTAAATTATAGTAGAGATAATAAAAATGTGATGCCACTTCATAAATTGTGGGGTTTTAGGGGTATAACCCAAATTCATAGTAATTTGCTTAACACATTCGACAAACACCATTTCACAATCGTACTGATAATTTATTAATGTGCAGCTTAACGAAGTCAAAACTCAAACAGATATCAAACTATTGTCGGCCGAACAATGGCCACCTCAATAGAATATTTGGCTTTATTTATTTCCCCACACAACACAGACATCTTTTTAGTCAAAGGGGCCGAGGAGAAGGATCGTATATAGTTGATATAATCAAGAAGAAAAAAAAATTAGGGTGAAGAAAAAGGCTAAATTGCCCTTGACAAAAGAGAAGGAACATGATTATTATGGTTCCTATAATTCAGATAGAAGGAACTGAAATCTGCCAAACCTTAATGTCGCAGTCCAAACCGCCACTATAGACTAGAAAATGCAAGGGGTTACAGTGGTCAAGCACCGCAGTTAAGCACTTGATGGAACCACCGTGTCCTTCCAAAACAGCTAAACAAGAATATTGTGTATGAAGCCCTCGCCAAATTCTTATGGTTTTATCAGCAGAGCCGCTACACACCAAATCACCCACCACAGCCAAACACAAAATGGACTTTGTATGGCCCCTCAACGCACCCACCAACCCCATTCTCCCTCCCTTTCTCTCCCAAACCAACACAGATCTATCGCATGCACCCGAATACAAATTCCTCTCGTCACTGCTCAGAGCCAACGCATTCACCCCAGAGTTGTGCTTCTCCAAACTCTCCACCAGACTGTGTTTTTTCTCCCCTTCCTCCTTCCTCCACACCTTGATTCTCTTGTCTGCTGATCCTGTGAACACGTGTCCATCGTAAGAAACCGCCACGGCGTTTATGGCGTCCTCGTGTGCGTTGGTCAGAGACTCCAGACACGCGAAGTCCTTGGTTCGCCAGATTTTGATGCTTCTGTCCCACGAAACGGAGTACAGCAAGGTGCCGTCTTTGGACAGGGCGAGCGCGGACACAGTGTCCACGTGATGAACCCACGTGCACTTCTTGTGCCTGCGGATTTGGACATGGTTCTTCGGGATCAGAACCTTGGAGGCGCGGTCTCCCAGGGTGGGGAGTGTGGCCACGTGCGTGTATTTTCTATGGTCGTCGTCATCATGGTCGTGGTTACTGCTGTTGCTGATTTTCCAGACGCGGATTTTGTGGTCCTGGTGGGCGCTGAAGAGTTTGTTAGATTGGATTACTAAGGACTTGACGGCGCCGTTTCCGGCGAGAACGGTGTTTTGAGGGTGGGAGCTGAGAGGGGTGCGGTTCCATGACCTGATTTCTCTGTCGGAGGAGCCTGTGTAGAGGAATTTGCCGGAGAGGGTTAGGGAGGAGATGTAGGAGGTGTGGCCCTTAAGGGTTGTGAGGCACTGGTGGAAGGTGGTGGTGGTGGTGGTGGAAGCGTTGAGGGATGGAACTGAGATAAGACTGCGTTGTGAAGTGAGGGATGATGAGGCTGGTTGATGGTGGGAGGAGTGGGAAGAGGAAGAGACGCTATATGATGGAGGGTATTCCATGATTCACATGCTAAGGTAAGGTGAGTGAGTGTGAAAATGGTGTGTGGCAGAAAGCGAAATCAGATATTATTATATATACTCATCATAAATGTACACCATAGCAGACCAGAGAAATAAGAACAGAAAAGGTAAAGAGTGAAAGTGATACATTTAATAGAACAAATGATTCAGTACAAGGTGGTTTTAATAATTTTCTATAAAACTAAGGTGGAATAAATGTTATTAATACTCTTAAATGACAATGCATGTGACGAAATTATTTCTAAACTCACTTTATGATTCAATACAACATCAATAGAATTATAAAATTTTACCTAAAATTAAGTTAACTGGTATTCCATGATGATTGTAGACGTGGCAGTATGAAACGAAATACACACGTGGAGGGCAGAGAGGAATTAGTAGGTAGTTATAGTTATACTGCTCCTGTGGGGTCTGCAGGGGACATGGAAGGAGCAAGATTAGACCTGAATTGATTAAGGTGTGAGTTGAACTCATTTACGCATCCTAATTGAAAAGGTAATCATGGCAATTAAGTCTTAATCAAATTAAGCTGGGACCTATTTCCCATTTGTCTTTCCCATTCGACCTTCCAAAGTTGAGTTGACGGAAATCCGTACCAAGTTGAGTGCAACTTATATGCTCCTCTACTTGGATTATCTCAGATTTGGTTCAAGCCACTTGGAAGAAAAAGCACCTTTTTAAGTACACGGAAGAATTAACTAATCTAAGGATTCTTCTTAGAATAATTAGATTTCAGAAGCAGGTGTACATAAATAACCAAAGTGTTAACAAAAGGGATAACAAGTGATTCAATTCAAAGGTCATCTGTTTTTAATTAATTCTACCTAAAACCCAGTAAACATTATTTTAGCGGATCAATGAGAGTATGATATTGATTTAGCAGCCAACAGCATCAGATGGCTGTTCCTCACTAACGAACTGTCATGTCAGTGTTTAAGGAGCAATCTCGTAAATAATTACTAGGAAATCAGGGCATAAAATTTGTAATTAGTTATGCATAGAAAAATAAATAGATAAATAATGGAAGGTTTAGGTCATTGACAGAGACTTGACATCAATTGTTCTTGAATGCAAGTTATCTAAGGGCCATAAAAGAATATAAATATCTCACATTTAAAAGCAGTGTAAAGCTAATCATATATATGTGCAAGTTGTTATTACTTTTTACATGAAGAGCTAATTTCATGGACGCCCTTGAGCTAATTTGAGTACTTTAGGAAGATCTTAGTTGGCTTTTGAGAAATGGAAGAGGACATTACCTAGCATTATCTGGAGCACTTGTAGGTTATTAGGGAATGAAGTATGGTTGTCGCATAAAGTGCAAAAATACAACATAGGCATTAGGGGTGCCTGCACCAGTGGTGGTGGACAATTCTAATCCCTCTTTTTTTCTAGATGCCTTCGGTTAAGGGCCCCATTTTTTGGGTAACATTCATTTCGGTAAGATAGCCATATCTTCATGCATAAAACTTTTACTAAAAAGATGAGTGCTACAATTTTTTAATTATCTTGTTCTTAATTGTTTTTATGATTGACTTTGCCGTAGGTGTAGTTGCCTCGGTAACTTGCTCTACTATTTTATATTTCACTAGCACAAATAGCACGATGATGATACTAGCTTCTTCTCAACGCATATTTTAAGGTTAAAAAAATTAAGTAGTTAAATAAATCAGACATTTTAACTTCTTGATAAATTGATGTGTACAAACATTTTAAGAAATTATTAAATTAATTTTCAATCAATAGTGGAAGGGGAAAATGTAATACTAGTGAAGTTGGCTTAGTTAATTCTAACGTAATATAAAAGGTTAATTATTTTTAAATTAAAAGGTATAAAATTATTTATATTATTATAGGTATGTATGTTGGTTAAGGTGACTTTCATTATAAGTGAATCTTAATTTTTAATAAATAAAAATATTTCGTTTGATGTCATATTAATGTGGACTTAATCGATGTTAATAAAGTTTGTTTAGTGTTAGAAATTAATAAAGCTAATTTAATTAACTTTAAGTTGACGGTAGTTATTTTAATTTTTTTAATAAGTAAAAATATTTATGGTAGTGTCAATTAGTATTAGTTTAGTCTATACTTATTAAAATAAATAACATCAACCTAATTGGTACTAATATTATTTATTTTTAATATTTATATTTATTTAAGTTAGTGATAGATTGATGCTTATTTAAATCGACTAAATCAATACTGATGTTATTTATTTTATTATTTATTTAAGTTAATATTAATTAGATCGACATTAGTATAGTATAATTTTAATATTTATTTAAGTTAGCATTAGTGTAATCAATACTAATTTATATGATATGAAGTTATGCGTGAAAATAAATAGAAATTGTAGATTTTTATAATCCAAAGACTCAAATTTAAATATGATAAATCTCGTCACTCACAATCTTCTTTTCTTATTTTTTTATATAAATCTCCTTTATCCATACTTATTTCCTTCACTTATACTCATCTCTTTCATCCATAGTAATATCCTTCGTATACACTTATCTTCTTTATCTTCTACAAATTTTGTATGCTTTGTCTTGCTTAATCAATGCTAAATTTAATAGATTTTAAAATAAAATACATTAGTGTCAGCTTGACCGACAATAAATTATTTTAATTAAAAATTAGAGATAAGATAATGTTAGTTTAATCAACACTACTTAACATCAACCTTCAATATGCTAATGAATTAGTGTCCATGGTTTTAGAGTTTGTTGCAATACGACACAAATTTGATACAATTGACAAATTAATGTCGCTCTTTGCTTTTTAAATTATTTTTTGACTGATATTAAATATATATTTTCTTGTGGTGGTATATATTATAATTTAATGAAAAATTCTATTTACTCTTTCATAAGTTTTTTCTATCGCTTGTTCTTTCATATGATAAATAATCTCATTTTATTTTCTTAGGAATAGTTGAGAAAAATTATTTAGATGACCTAGGAGTCGAAGAAAGTGGCCCTTGCATTAGTATAAACACCATATGTGAATTGGATTAACCAATTAAGCTTTCAAGCTTTGCAAAGAGAAGAATCAAAAGTAAAGAAACATTCACTCTGCTCATGTTCATCTAAAGCATTCATGTTTTACAAATATGTTACACTAACGTATTATTATGTCCTAATAACTAACACATATTTCTAAGTGATATGACTTTATATACATCCAGTTACCTTAGTAAAAAAATAAAGAGAAGAAAAAAACAGAAGGTAGATCAAACACTCGTATCGATCATATATTTGTGAAAATAGACACTACCAATTCGTATCTAAGCTTTCATTTCTTATTTCACCTTTTCTTTTTATCAAACTAATTCTCGCCTCATTGTTTTGGTAAAAAATATCCCGCTATTGACTTTTGTATTGAATCTTATTATCTTTAGATTTATAGTTCGAAAATTTGGAGAACAGACATCTGACATATTCACTTTGATAGTCTAAGTAAATTGAAGGATTCAAAGTGTGGGATATTTGTAAATGTTCATGTTTGCTATATACTCGGTACCTTGCATAGTTGCTGATCTTCCTAACAGCCTTGTCTCCAATATTTCAGAATTTTTTAAAGATTCGAAGCATTGTTTGTTTGGTACATTTAAACTTTTAAGCGTATTAATGGTCCATATCCATAGTACTAAAGCATGACCTAATCTATTCAAATATCATCTTGAACAATTATTTATTTAAATTTTTCCAATAAAAGTTAGAAATTCTCTCTTCTTCTATGTGCTTTTATTACTAACCCAGTCCCAAAACTCTTTAAACATACCACGCAACCCCCATTTAGTTATATTCAATGTGTGTAGACATGACAAACTTTATATTAGAATAAGCGTTAATTATTAATATAGATTATAAAAGCATTGGGTGCCTAAATATCACTAAATACTTCGCATCAATGGTTCAATCATTATAGATTTTTCTGACATTACTTTATTAAATACCAGCAATATCAGAACAATTTTGTCATCATGGTGTAGATTCTAGATAGCTCATTTCTTCGGCAACCTTACCTTCCGCAATACCGTGAGACCTAAACAAAACCTTTACCTATTTAAAGAAGGTCATAGTGGTACTTTGGGGGCCTGTTTCCATTCAAGGAATTGAAAATATTATATGCATATATAAACCAAAAAGAGATATAGTAGATTTCATTGTCAAAAAAGTTATTCCCTACCTTTCCATGCTATCAAACAACATCGATAGCAATGGAGGGTTTTGAAACCACTAGACACATCTGTCTAAGTAGGTTACAATTTATGCCACTTGGAAGAACAAATGAAAAAGGAAGATAGGATCAGCACAGGCCTAATAATCTTGAGGTTCTTCTTAAATGTTATTCTTGGAATTTAACTAGCAATATCAATTGATGTGCCTGGATTTATCATCTTTACAGTTTTTGTCTTGGTGAACAAACAAAGAAATAATCTATTCTTTTATCATGTGATCTTGTGAATTGCATGTAGCAGCACTTTGTGACCGTTTTGTGTCTTTAGGTAATGCTTAACCATTACGTTGGTCACGAGAAAGATGGTTCGTGTTTTCTGGTATAATAGTTGTACATGTTAGTTTTATCACTGTCATTTTACTTTCGACCAGCACATGGTGTATTCTACTTCTTAGTGGATCAATCATTGAGAGCATACGCAATTTCTGTTTTTTCAGTGCATCATTCATCTACCAAATGTTTTCACTCCCAGAAAAGAGGGGGAATACTTTGCAAATGAAGCCCATATTGACCATCGGATTGTCCGAACATCCACTAGACAACGCACATACCATATGTATTTATATGATTTTTTATTATGTAACTTGCAAGAAAAATAAGGGGATAAGAAATGCTCAACTCGATGTGGAGGGAAAGTTAGTTAAACCACAAGACCACATGACATATGATCTTCAAGGAAAGAGACGAAGGAAAAACATGATGTATAAGAGAGAGAATGCATTTTTGAAGGACTATGACCTTTAGTATTTTTTTTTTACTAGTATGGTATGCTTCTATCTAAAAAATTCTCTATTCATCTTCTCATGTATCTTCTCATTCTTAATCTTTTATGTTATGGAATCAAATTCTATGATTGTGAGAGAGGTCATTTTGGTTGCGGTTGCTAATACTACTATTTTCCTTTTTCTTGTAATGAATTGAGACCTTAGTCTCTTAGTATTCGTTTATGTTTATAGTATCTTTATAAATTGTCATATTTTACTTTGCATACCAATTTTATCCAATACATTCATAGTTTATTTTGTTTCCAGTAATATTTGTACCATTGGCCATGACTAAAAATACATCTTGGAAGGAATTATGGGTTAAAGTACATGATCATTCTAATAAACTACGCAAATTAACGGATTTATTAGAACTCTATGATAATGAACAATGCATTCATACTTAGCAAAAAATGGACAATCTTTAGTGATAAAGTGGATATTTGAGTAGAAAATTTCTTTAACTAACTAATGTTGAGAGGGTGGAGAAATCTCCAATTCATATAAAAAAAATGTTGTTCTTTGGTTTCGAATGTTTTAACACCAATATGCAATTCGATCTTAGACAGATTTGACATACTCTTCGATCCTAAACATATTTGATATGTGCTTTGACATCCCAATTTGGTTTCTTTTTTACTAACCAATGACTGAGTTATTTAAATTACAATAGACTAGTATGATTTTATATTATCATCTAAAATTTATGTCGTTAGCAAACATATCATTTGATTTACCTCATGAAGCTAGAAGTGAAGATTGCTATGCTTGAAGGTGAATATTTGTTTGAATTTTACATCTTTGATTTTTAGTTTTGAGTGGTCCCAGGTTTCTGGTTTGGAGTTTTCTTTGGATTTTGCAATTCAAAAACTTCTCAAATTGTATAATCCAAAAGTTCTATAAATTGTGTATTTCATATGCGAGAAGTGATGATTTTCGAATTGTGTAATCCAAAACTTGTAAAAAGCATTTTGGGTTACACAATTTGGAATCTATAAGTCAAAGTTGTATTTGACATTACATAATTTGAAAGTCAATTTTTTTAACACTAAATTAATGTTCTAGACTGTGTAATTCATAAGTCAATTTTGAGTTCTAAATTGTGTAATTTGAAATAAAATTTGAACTTCCATATTGTATAGTCTAAAAGTCATAATTGTACTCTAGAAGTCAACATTGAGTTTTGGATTACAAAATTCAGAATTCAAATCTACACTCTTACCTCAGAATCCAAAATACAATTTTGACTTTTGGATTTGACTTTCAAATTACACATCCAGAAGTCAATTTTATTTTATATTTTTTTCTTTTTGCTTAGTACATACTTAAGTATGTTTAGTTGCAATACAATATTAAAGTGTTACTTTCCTTTGTAATCATTATTTTCACTATTTCATAGCTAATTATATTTTATAAATATGAGATCCAAATTTTAGAGTAAAATATCAACGAATGAAATGTCTGATATTGTAAAATTTAAGCAAACAAAAAATGATTTGGTTGAAGAGGATTGAGTTGAAAGATGAAGTAAGTAAAATATGCTATTATTTGTATAAAAATGTGATAACAGACATATAATTATGTTGTATGTATTTGTATATGTATTTGGAATACGAGATGACTTACTTGAATGAATGTATAAGGTAACATTTAAACGTAGATTTCTAATTATGTTACCGAGGTCTGATCTAACAAATATATAACAAGAAAAATAGTCATATGTGTTATTAGGATGTGAAAAATATGGTAAATATAAGATATACAAAAAGAAGTTACAACTCACTATAATTGGAACAAGAAAGTGTGACTATCTATTTAAATTGTAGGATAAACTAGTATATAGTGGAAAGAATATATAGTGAAAGAGTGTGGATTGTGAAGATAATATGTAGGAATCATAATCATGAGTTAGTTGATACATTAATAGGTTATTCTTATGTTGAAATATTAAAATCTAATGAACATTCTATGGTGGTTGATATGACTAAAAGTTTAGTGAAACTTTGAAAGAGAATAATGGGAACAATGTGACTACTAGAAAACAAATGTACAATATCAAGTATACATATAAGAGATCACAAAAAGGATGAAGAATTGAAATGCACTGGTTAATGATGTTACTAGAGTGTGACATGTATATTCATTAGAGTAAGTTTGATGAATCCTCAGAAATTGTTATTAATGTTATTTTAATACACCTTGATTCAATGAAATTACTAAATACATCAAGAATTATATTGTTGATGAATAACTTATACAAAATTAATAAATATAGGTTATCTTTAATTGAGACCGGGATTAATGTTTACAAGATTGATTTTCTCTATGACTTTTGTAATGTTACTAAGTGGACTAGAAAACAACTTTATTTGGGTTTTTGCTTAAAAGGTTGTTTTTTATAGCAGACGTCTCCCCTTATATTAATAAATGCAATTAATAGTGCTCTCTTAAAGGTTCAGTGACTTTATATTAATGTAAACTATTAATGAATCTGTGCAAAATTGGAAAATGGTTATGGATGTATAGAAAGGTGTGATGAGTTGTAAAGTTTATAATGTATTTGTGGGATGTGTGAAAATTTTAAATTTGTTTGTTTATCATGATTATTATTTGTTGAATATTTCAATGTTACATCATTCATTGAAAAAAAATTATTAAAGTGTGGAGAAATAGATTTAAACAAACTTATTTGTATAATTTTATTGTTTATGATTAATAAATATACATTAATGCATATTACTAAAGGTCGTAATTAGTTGTTAAAAAAATTTCAATTATGCAATATGAATGTCTAATTTTAAGAAGTGACATTAAACTAAAACCATCTTTGGATTGCAAAATCCAAAAGTACATTTTGGATTTTAGAATTTAGAAAATCCCCCATGAAGCCATCCATAGTGTGTGTAAATCTCACAAAAACAAAATCATCGATAAAAATCTCACGGTAGTAATGGAGGTCATAATGAACAACAAAAGAGCGAGTGCAGGTAAGAAGATAGAATATCGACAGAAAGAAAAAACTTTGAAGATGAAATACTTATCATTTTACATATTCCATGAGGTGAGGAAAAGAAGGGGGTGCGAAAAGGAACCCATTCAAAGCCCACAGTAAAGGTAGTAGTAGAACCGGCCTTATTCACCAACGCTACCACCGCACATACCGACAACGAGAACAGAGTGAATCAACTCCATTATTTTTTTTTCTCCTGGACTTAATATAAAACCCTAGTTAAAATATAAATTAATGTTTTGTCGCTTTAGCTAGCAGATACTGATAATGATTGGATGCTGGTATTTGTGTATTAAATTAAAAAGAATGATACTTCCTGTCATAGACTAAACTGATATTTTAGCGCCTGTTTTATATTAGTCGTTATTTCATTAAGGTCATTGGGATAAAACCATGACTTGGACTGATCAACCACTCTCCTTCAACTCCAAATTTAAACTCACTGATTTATTTACAATATTATTTTATTATATACCTTCAAAATGGGATAAAAGGAAAAGACACAAAGAAGGAGCACTCATGAAAATCTTTTAACATTTTTTAATATTTTTATTTATAGTCAAAATTATTAAACACTTTTATAACATTTTTTCAATATTTTTTATTATTGTTTAAAATTTGTCATGTTTTTAATAAATGTCAATCAATGAAAATGGAAGGCCTAATTATCTTTTGGGTTCTATTATTGCTTCACTCAACTTTAAATATTTTAGTCAATAATAATAAAAAAAAAAAGCATCCTTATCTAAATAAAATTGCCACCTTAAAACTTGTACATGAGCTTCTTCTGTCTAGGCCGGCCTAAGAAAAAAAAAAAAATTTGTCTGTTACGGAAGTTCCTTCCACCTTACGGAATCTCTTCTTATCAGTTTCTTCTTTCTTTCTCTGTTTCCACTTCCCAATCCCACAAACACATCATGAACCTTCCATTTCCCGCCATTTTTCTCATCTTCATTTTCTTCATCCCTTCAGCCGCCGCCGGCGTCGACGCCATTTCCCTCCTTATTGAGATCCAAGACCGCGAAAGGGCTCCTCCTTCCGTCCAGGAAGCCGCCGCGCGCGGCGTCCTCCTCCGCTTGTTGCCTTCTCACTCCTCTAGCTTCCTCTTCCGCATCGTCTCCAAGGAATATATATATCTATTCTTTTATTGTTGCTGTAGCTTATCGTTGATTCTTAACCTAACCGAAGTAGTTATTGATTTATTTTTTCTACTGTTTTGTTATCAACAGAAGCAATGCGGTGGTGAATATTGCTTCGTTATCAAAAACCTTCCTTCTTTCGCGAAACCAGGGGATCCTCAAATTCTGTATGTTTATTGTGATTTTCTTAACAAAGTCGGCGAGTGTGTCCATTGGAACAATTTTCTGTGTTACATTGTTCTTTTGAAGACTTTAAAGTACTATGTTGGCTTAAATCATTAGTGGCGCCATGATTTGTGACCAAACATGGGTTATGTAGTTAGATAGCTTAACTTCCTAGAGGAGTGCTGATACATTCTCTTCTCTCTTTTAAAGTACTTATTTTTTATATATATATTTTTAACTTTCCAAAATATTAGTAAAATATGAAAATTTTTATGCACTATAGATGGAAAAAAATATAGTTAAGAAACTACATATATAGATTTTATTTTGAAGTTAGAAAATACGTGACTTTTTGAAAATGCTTTCTTTAGATCCATATATAGATTTTAGTAATATAGATTAGTAGACTTAGCGTCTAAAGCTATTTGATAATTTATAGTAATATAGAAATGTGGCTAATTATTTTTATTTTGTTTGTTTTAGTTTAGTTCCCACACTTTAAAAAGTTTAATTTTGATCATTCAAAAATAATTTTATTAAATAAAATTAATAATTTTATCAATTTATTGTATTAATTTTATAAAATGTGAAAATGTGTGATAAATTGACTGGTGTCACATGTCATAACTACAATTTGACACTGTTAACGAAAAATTAATAGAAAAATAAAGTTGATTTAATCGGTACACTGTAAAAGATTAAAATAAAACCTTTAAAATTTTAAAAATAAACTGAAATAAACATATAAATAAAAGGAAGAGTTTTTAAGTAAGTATTTATACTAAAAAAGTTGAGTCTTTACACTTAATAAAATAATAAAATTGTCTTCTCAAAAAATGAAATATTAAAATTGTAGTGATGATTTTGAATCCCCAAATAGGATTGAAGGCACAACTGGAGTGGACTTAGTGTCGGGTCTGCACTGGTATCTGAAGCATTGGTGCGGTTCACACATATCATGGGACAAAACCGGTGGCTCGCAGCTATTTTCCGTACCCGATGTGGGCTCTCTCCCGCGCATTCCCCACTCCGGAGGGGTCTCTGTTCAGAGGCCTATTCCTTGGAGCTATTACCAAAATGCAGTTACTTCTAGCTGTAAGCTACTTCTTTGTGTGGAATTTGATGTCGCAGGATTTCCTTTCGTTTTCATGTGGTCTCATGTTATTTCTTTATCTGGGTGTGGAAGATTCCTTCGCCTGGTGGGACTGGGAAAGATGGGAAAAGGAAATTGACTGGATGGCTCTGCAAGGGGTCAACTTGCCGCTTGCGTTTACGGGACAAGAGGCTATCTGGCAGAAAGTGTTCCAGGTCGCTTTCTTACCAATTTGCATTAAAACCAGTTCGTGGTATTGGTTTGGCATTCTAGCGTCTTTGTGAGGTTATAGTTTGAAAAAACCAGAGAGTTATTTGAGGTTGGTTTCATTAGTTTTGGAAAAATGGAAATTGGCATTTTTGAAAATGTTGATCAATATGTTGTGGTTGGTTTACCGTTTGGCCTTGTTCAACTTATGTTTTTGTCCAGTAAACTTAGTTTAGTAATGTGTTTGGTTTCGCTCAAAAGTTTGTTTGCTCTCCTACATTTGACTTGAAACCAAGTTTCTATTGAAAACAATATAATGTCAAGGTTGTTTTTAAAAATTCAGTTTGCAATATAAAGTTCATTCAAATCCTAGTTTGCAAACTTTAATCCAAACACGCGCTTAGATCGTGTTTGTAAATTCGTTCACTGCCCTTTAAAAGGAGAAGCTCACTTTCCAATGCATGAAACTTAGAAGAAAGGGGCTTGATGGATTGGCGTTGTACTGAAGCACACACTTTTAGGGACTAAAAATGGCGTGATAACTCATAAAAAGGACTAAAATGATCACCTTTTTCATCTAAATTGATGTTAGCTTCTTTGACCATTTGATGCTAATGATGAAATATAAATGAACACATTGATTTAGGCCTTAATTCTGTAAATTATTTATTCAGATTATCATATCATCCTTGAAGTATTACTTAGATAGCTGGCTGACTTTATATTCAACCTCCAGGAGAAATTTAACATGAGCATTTCTGATTTGGATGATTTCTTTGGAGGTCCGGCATTTCTTGCATGGTCACGCATGGGGAATTTACATGGGTGAGTGGAAGGATTCACGACCCTATTGTTCAACTTTAATAACTCACATGTTTGTAGCTTAATGTTGATAATTGAAATTTCAATATTGGAATAATTTAGTTTAAACTAGAATAAAGCATTTGTAGCTGCTTGAGCCTTTCAGTTTCATTATAAAATTGTCAAGTTTGAGGTTTCCGGCAAAACCTTTCTCAATGCCTTGATTTCATTGTCATTTTTCCTGGATCAGGATGTCATAGTTTTAGTGAAATGTGTAACTATTTTGAGTGATAATGCAATTCCAGATGGGGTGGACCACTGCCACAGAGCTGGTTTGATAAACAATTAATCTTACAGAAGAAAATTCTCGCCAGAATGTATGAGCTCGGAATGACACCAGGTACCCATTAGCTCATTATTATTATCATTGACTCCTCCGCTTAACAGCAATAAATTATTTTCGATCTTTATGCATACCACAGAATGTCCCTGGATTGAAAATTAATATTGTTCTTTCGGTTCAAGTCCTTCTCTGGAAGTAAAATTTATAAATGCTGAAAAATTAATTTTCAGTGCTGCCAGCTTTTTCTGGAAATGTCCCTGCTGCGCTGAAATATATATTTCCATCAGCAAAAATAACACGCCTAGGAAATTGGTGAGTACAAGTATGTATGTGTTGAGTTAAACTTGAACGTAACTAGTCTATTTATGAAACAATCACACTGGTCTATGAATTTAATAGACAATGTTTTCAATTCTCAGTATAGTATTAGGATATTTCTGTAAGAATATTGGGAAGTTGATAAGTGTCATCGAAAGGCCCTGGAATGGTCTTTTGCAAAAAAAATAAAATTGAAAATCAATTAAAATGTATGTTTAGCACCTGTGCACATTAACTAACCTACAAAATAATGTAAAAATCTCATCTTTCATCCAGATGTCTAATATTACAGATGTCTGTTGCTTTAATACCCACGGCTCATCGCTTAGATGAATCATGAATGTATTAAATCCTAGCAGACTTTGATTTTTCTTTACCCAATATTGTTGATACATGGTCTTGTACTGGAACCATAGTTAATGCAAAGTGCAGCATAGATGTGATGTTGAACAACCCCAATCTCTGTAAACAAAACTGAAGAAAAACAGGGAACCGAGCTATATAGAATGGGGCACACAATCACGTATATACGTGCAACTTAATCTAGAACATTAAACTCAAGAACTTTTATGAACCCTGAAGTGATAACAAAGATGTCACGGCCTAGAGCTAATGATAAAGCATAACAAAATGACATCTTAGCCTGCAACTGTATCCAATTTTCTATCATACTACATCCATAAGCATCAATCATTCAGATTTATTGACCTTTTTTCATTGTCCCATAGGTTTTCTGTAAAGAATGACCTAAAATGGTGCTGCACCTATCTTCTTGATGCAACTGATTCTTTGTTCATTGAGATTGGGAAAGCATTCATCGAGAAACAACTACAAGGTGGTCTAAATGATTCTTTTTTACTCTGTGGGCATACTTGTTGGCAATGTAAAATGTTAAGGAAATTTTTTTTTGTAATAAATATCAAAATACGAATTTAATTGTTTGTGATATTTGATTCTCTTTTCACCCAGAGTATGGAAGAACCAGCCACATATATAACTGGTAATTTTTTCTTTACTTGACATTTTAAAATATATATTAACTCTTCATTGCTGAATGTTTGCTCCAATTGCTTATTTTGGTACAAGGAATGGTATTAGTTAAGTGATCTAACATAGGTCTATGTAGCACCCTTATTAGGTAATAATGCATATCATGAAATTTCAATCTTAAATCCCTCCCTATGATGTGGCTATAAGAACTTCCCTGTTCATGATTCTCAAGTTCTTGCATTGATATATGATAGGTCTGTTTGTTGAGGGCATTAGTTAGTCACTGATTTAAACCCAAGAGGGGTTTATGTTGATCGCAGACCAAGTAACTCAAGCCCTGTCTCTTGAATAAATCTTTGAAGAAAATTTTGAATAATGTGATATTGATTTGTTTTGCAGAAGCTATGAAAATAAAGTACTACAAGAAAATACCTTTAAGAACTTGTTAGGAATTGTAGAACTCCTTGTGCCACTCAAACTCCATGAGATAAACAAGATAATGATTTGTCACTTGTGACTTGGCTCAAAACACAAGAATAAAAAATGCTAAAACTAGTAAAGCCTTGTGTCACTCAATTTAGTATGGAGAATAGCCACTTGTTGTCACCTTGCTCACAAAATAAGGAGCCCCAACCCAAGACATGTAGGGAGAACACTCTCTACTTCTGGAACTTGGAATCACACCAAAGCTAAAGAGCACCACAAAGGATAAACAATGATGACAACCTTTCAAGCACCACCAAGAAGCTAATTGATATTACCAAGCATAAGTTAGATGAAGGAAGAAAAAAAACCCACTTAGGATGCCCACCTAAGAGAAGAATTCTCCAATGAATTCACAGTATGAACCAAGGGTACTTAGCTCCTTATATAGACACTAAGACCATATGAAAAACAAGCTAAACAAGTTATTCCTATTTTAACTCAAATTGTAACAATCAAAAATACATTTTATCTCCTTTTTAGGATCACATCAATCAGTTTGGGTGTTGTCCAGTTAGTGAGTCAAGTAGTTGAAGATGTGTCTAAATAAACAAAGGGATTGAGAGGAGGGTCATTCTTTGTGTGGGAATTTGCAAAGGAATTGGGAGGTACTTGGTTTGTGATAAATGTCAAACTGAAGTTGTCATTGCTATAAATGTTAGAATGCGTAATCATTTATAAATATGCTATCAAATTACGTTGGAATAGGTATATGTTTTTTACATGACATTTTGAAATATGTAAACTCTTACCATTAAATGGTTGAGTTTTACTAGGAGGCCTTTAACTCTCACAATTAACAACTTTTGGAACTTATTTACACTTTTTACAGGAAAAGTTTATTTTATATTTTTGTTGAAGGCAATCGCTTTCAATGCACAGAATTCTAAAGACATGAGGACTTTTATCATTAAAATATCTATTTAGTTAGTTAAAAATTACCAGTGTATTTGAATTGTGATTTATATGCATATGTGCATCTTACTATAAGCTGTTCATAAAGAAAACCCTCATGCATTAACAAAGAGTATGCTGGACTAATCACAGTGATACTTTTGACGAGAACACCCCACCAATTGATGATCCAGAGTACATTTCATCTTTAGGTGCGGCAACTTTTAAAGGAATGCAGAGTGGTGATGATGATGCTGTTTGGCTGATGCAGGTAATAGAAATTAGTTTTTTTTTTTTTCTTTATTGTTTAACCCTTGATTTGATGCTGCTAAGTGCTAGCTTTTGTATATAAGCATAGATTTTCATGCAAGTAGACTTATGCATCCACCAAACTCTTAATGGATCCTACTTCTTTTATACAGGGGTGGCTGTTTTCATATGATCCCTTTTGGAGACCTCCTCAAATGAAGGTTATAGTCATAATATTTGACCTCTGAACTGTATTGCTTGTTTTCACTGCAAGTCTTATAAAAACAAAGCTGTGCTAGATCTGTCTATGCAAACTCTTCTTTCCGACTTAGTTTATTTTTGTCATTTGCAAGGATTTCAATTATATTGGTTTTCTCAACTAAAATTTGATTGTTGCTTAGAGTCCCCATTATGCATAGAGACTATAACTACTTTCCTTTTTCATCCATTCCATCTCTGCCTGTATAAGACAATAGCTTGAATAATCCATAGACATATGTGGACAAATGTATTTGTTAGTCGGTATATTCTAGAATTACGTGTTCACCCTGGTTGTTTCTTCTAACTTAATTCATATATGATTCTTGTTTTCAGGCCCTTTTACATTCTGTTCCTCTTGGAAAGCTGGTGGTTCTTGACCTATTTGCTGAAGTGAAACCTATTTGGGTTACCTCAGAACAGTTTTATGGAGTTCCCTATATCTGGAAAGTCATTTTCCATTTTATATTTATAAATAAAAATAATAATGTCATTTCTGGCTGTGGCATGTTATAACTTTTGTCTATTAATGCATCAGGATATTAAAGCTTTGAAATCCATTAATTTGATAGATAGATATATTTATTTGCTTACTGATTGGATATATAAATAAATTTATGTAATGTTCTTATCACTGACTTGATATGTTATGCTTGACAGGTGTATGCTGCACAATTTTGCAGGAAACATTGAGATGTATGGGGTATTAGACGCTATAGCATCTGGACCAATTGATGCACGCACAAGTATTAACTCAACAATGGCAAGTTATTCATTTTTATTGGGGACTCAATTTTATATTTAGCTTCTCACTAGTGAATTATATGAATGAAGTGAGGATAGATTGACAAAGAAAAAAATAGAATATTTCTCAATAATAAAATGTTAAATTGATTTGGTGTAATATATATGATTATGATTTTATATAAAAAAAAATCTATTTATCTTTCAATTTAATCTAAGCAATAAACACTAAACTCTTAGCATATTTTGAAAAAACAAATTAAGCTTTTTCATTTAAAATTGGTTTTTGAAACCAAAAAGTTATTTCGTAAATGCTTCAAAAGCGGTTTAAATTAATTTAAAAATTTAATTTTGAAAGAAAAATAATTTAAATCCAGTTCTAATTAAAAAATTGTTTAAAAACAAAACGTTTCTAAAACTGGATTACCAAATTTTATGTTAAGTAGGAAACTAATTGGCTTTAAAACCGATGTTATTCTTTGCTACATGCATGTCTTACCTCGTTCTGCTAATGAAACTCATGCTACTTTTCCTTTCTAGGATTGCATGTGGATCATTGAATTAATTTGAGGCATTCTCTTAGCAAGTAATCAAATGTTGCTAGCGGGCTCAACTTGTGATTTGAGACTTATTTTATATATAAGTTAAAAACAAGCTTTTGGTGAAGTTAATTTGAGAGTTTTTGCAAATTAACCTTGCATAGATTAATTTTGATTTTGGAGAAGCTTATTTTATTTTCTTTGTTTTTTTTTCTCCTAGAAGTTCTTATAATGATTATCCTGTTACCCTCTTGATTCATTTTCCTCTACCACAAGTGTTTGTCATGAGGTTTATCCATGGGTCTAAATAGGTCCACTTGGTTAACAGCTTGTTGTATTGTAGGTAGAAACTTGAGAAAGGTTGTCCAACATCTTCAAAAATATGTTTATGCATTTTTCATGGACAGTTACGTTTCCGAACTTTGAAGTTGGTGTATCTATGCACATAAATATAATCTCTTTGAGATCTACTATCTATTGTGTAATTTACTGTTGAGACTTGGTTTGAGTTGAAAAGTGTTATTTCTCGTTCAATTTGTTCTGCCAACATGAGAAATATCTTCTCGATTTCTTATCTTCCAACTCCCATCAGAATTTGAACCTTGCACTAGATGTTATAATTATTTTCACAAGTCACTCTGCTGATAACTTTTTATACTTATCATTGCCTATTTGATTTAATGAAGGTTGGAGTTGGAATGTCTATGGAAGGTATTGAACAGAATCCCATTGTCTATGATTTGATGTCTGAAATGGCATTTCGGCACAAGAAAATTGATGTTAAGGTAAAGAGAGAGAATCTTTGGTGCAAAGGTTGCCTTAATTTTTGCTCATGGTTTTCCTATATTGTGCTAGGAGGATCCCATGTAACCTGAGGAACTCCCCATAATGTGGGTGACCAGTTCTGATGAATGTGAAATGTACTTTTATTGTTTGCCAAGTTTCATTGTGGAGACACTTTCTCCCAAACCAATTTCATTATCCACCTCTACTAGGTAATTTTTGGACTTCATATGTAATTCCAACTTCTTGTCTTCTATCTCGCGTCCCATGCTGCAATTCCATGTTTACAGAACAACAGAATATTTATGAACCCCATGTTGCAGATAATTTTGACCATAGCTATATGTTTTCCTTAATCGTGAGTGAAATAAGCGTAACCAAGGAAACAATATAGAAATGTAGTATATTCCTTTGGCAATATTTGTCTTGGGTAATTTTATTTGACATATGTGATAGGGTATTTGGTTATAACAGTATGCTTATGTATGTATTGTTCATCAGAGCTCTGATACAACAAAGGTAGGGGCCCATTTAGCTTACCATAGCTCTGCCATTTCTCCTTTTCTAGTGTGTTTGGTCTCTGCTTTTAATATCTGAAGTTGTAAGCACTGCACACCTTCCACTGAATCCATACTTTTATTTGTTTTATAACATGTTGAGGGACAATAAATACATACTTAAATAAGCAAGCACTTTTGTGTTTACAATATTATAAATCTTTTCTTGTCCATATCTACTTTTGTTCCCTATACCCATGCATCTGGTACATAGAAAAACGCTTCTTTTATTTCGTATCTATCTTAGTCTTCACGAACTTGGTAATGCTTTTAAATTGAAATACATGATGATCGTTTCTTTTTCAGGCATGGGTTGACATGTATTCAACTAGACGATATGGGCAGTCACTTCCTTTAATACAAGAGGGATGGAATGTCTTATATCACACCATTTACAATTGCACAGATGGAGCCTATGTAAGTATTTGATCGAAACTTATAACCTCCCTCGGATTAATAATTTCTTCCTATTAATCTTGGAATAGGAGACCTTCTATGTGATTCTGTTTAACTTCTGCCAATCTACATCTATTGTCTTCCCTTTTATGCATACTTCCTTTTATGATGTACATAGGTTAACCAAAAACAATGGTGTTGTTTTTCATTTTGTCATTATATGAAGTGTGGCTCTTCAATGAGGTGTACAACACTTGTATAATACGTTTCAGAAACTTCACTAAAGTTTCGAATTAATAGCATCATTGTGAAAACAGGTTAAAACACAAGAAGGGAGGGTTTAATTGTGTTTAAAAGAATTTTGAAACTTTTTCATAAAGCTTCGTTTGATAAGTGCTGACAAACAAAGTTTATACTAGCAGACAAAGTATACTTGACAGATGATTTATCATGTAGTTTTCTGAAGGATCTAACTTGATGAAGATTATCTGATGCACCTTTAAGTGTGACAAACACATTGTAATCAATTCTTTTCAAAACTTGTTTTTCAGCAAGACTCTTCTTCTTAATTTAGATGAAGATTAATAACATGCAATTTAAGAAGATAAGAGATGAGAAAGATTTAGCCAATGTATTTTCATACTGATTCATCTGTAAATAGCAGACTACATCTAATTCCCGACCAACTGATTGAGTCTCATTAAGCTGACTAATGTTCCAAAGATACAAATGAGTATTATTTGGAATTCAGTCATTCCTAACTAAAACAACCCAAGTATTATTTGAACACACAGCCAATCTTGGCTAAAACTTGAGTATTGTTTGGAATGTAACCATTCTTTGGTAAAAGTCGGAGTATTGTTTGGCCCTAAGCTACTTCGGGCTAATCCATTGAGTATTGTTTGGAATGTAGCCTCTCTTAGCTAAAAATCGAGTATTGTTTGGAAAGCAACCACTCATGACTAAGACACTTGAGTATTTTTTGAACCACAATCACTTCCGGCAAAACTCGAGTATTGTTTGGAAAGCTGTCACTCTTGGCTAAGGGTTTGACATAAGATTGGAGTGATCTAAAAGATCACAAATTGTTTTCTTACTAGATAGAAAAGTAGCATCTTATGACAAATACTAGGTTTAATCACTCTACTAGTTTGTTATTTGAGCATGAATAGTGTTCTCGTGAAGATCTGGAAACTTTAGATCAATGAAACTAATATCATTTTTGCACTCTTGATCACTTATTCTTCCTTTACTCAACTTGGAAGACTTCTTTAAATTTGAAGTTGAGAAAAGAGTTGTTGTAAATCCTTTTCTATCCATTCAGAGTCTTCACTTCAAATCTTCATCCTCATAACTTCATTTGTTTTTGCATGAACGTAGAGATGCATTAAATGTTCTCCATGCAACATTAAATGCTTATTCCTTCTTTACGCAATATCATGATAGTTGACATGACTTATCATATCTTAGTCAGAGAGTTTTCAACCAAACAGAAGAAAAGCGAAGGACCATACAAAACAGATAGTCCTTGTAAAGTTGTTGGCGTGATATTGACTTGGGCTTTGTGAGATCTTGATATATATGAAGATGAGAACGTCTATGCAACACATAATAAGCTCATAAAATTTTCGTTAGTACGACATTAGCTTAAAACACTATGTGCATGCACATCGTCTTATGAGACTTTTGTTCATCAGAAGAGGCAAAGAGAGCATATGTGTTGTATCTTTTGTCAGACAAAATAACCTGCATCTTGCATGATCTATTGTATAAAACTCTTGTCTTACAGAAGAAGCATATTCATGTTTTATACTTTATTATTTAATAGAACTTAATCAAAGTAGATAGGGTCTGATGGATTCTTCTCTAATAATTGGTTTGTGGCTTTGACACTCCTCTAACATGTCTCTGACACAACATTAATGAGGGTAGACACCCTGATTATTTTTTTTTAGAAGTTAGAAAGTCATAAACTTATTGTGTAATAAGTTTCTATTTTCCCTTTAAACAAACAAACTGTATTTTTTGCTTAGATTTTCTCTTCTTCGTGACTTTTGAGTTGTCCCTTCTCTATTTAAATTTATCTTTAGATGAACTTGAGTTAGAGGGTCTCTTGTTCAATGATAATGATCAACAAGCATGCCGAATGTTTTAACTAAATTATATCTTCCTTTCAAGTTTTGAATTTTAAATAAATGAGTTTGATCTATTTTTGTATTAGGAAATAATGTGTTTAGTTTGTTTTATTTGACTGAATTTTTTATAAATGATTTTAAATATATGAATAATTTAAATAATTTACAATGATCTTATTTATATATATATATAGACATACATGTGTGTCTCATATTTTGAAGATTGTAAGTGTCAATTGTGTCCGAACCATGTCTTGTGTCCACTTCATAAGGAAGGAAAACAAATGCTACGTGACATTTTTCGCTATTTTATTTGCTCTTTTATAATTTGACCAACAACTTGCTCATAAATGAAAACCTTAATTGTACAACTTATGATAAGTTCTAGGCCTACAGAGTCATGCATAAGTTCATTTATCATATTAAAGTTTGACAGGATATTCTTGTGTATGGGAACAGGACAAAAACAGAGATGTCATCGTAGCATTCCCAGATGTTGACCCTTCCTTAATTTCAGCACAGCATGATCAGTCTCACGACTATTACAGGCCCTCAGGAACAGTTATCAAGGAAATAACCGAACCATTTGATCGACCACATTTATGGTATTCAACTTCTGAAGTAATTTATGCACTGGAGTTATTTATAACTAGTGGAGATGAACTTTCTGGAAGTAAAACTTACAGGTGAGACAGAGAGAAGTGGGTTGTATTAGGATTCTTTCTCTTGTTTCAGCACTTAGCTGAATGTAACTCAATGTTGTCTTACTATATGTCGAGGTTTATAATCCAGATCCGTCATGTTTATTCTTTACCCAGGTATGACCTAGTCGATCTGACAAGACAAGTCTTGGCAAAATATGCAAATGAATTGTTCTATAAGGTCATAGATGCATATAAATCGCATGATGTCCATGGAATGATCCTTCTCAGCCAGAGATTTCTGGATCTAGTTGAAGATTTGGACACACTGTTGGGTTGCCATGATGGGTTTCTTCTGGGACCTTGGTTGGAAAGTGCAAAGCAACTAGCTCAAAATGAAGAACAGAAGAGACAGGTTTGATTTACTCTAAATGGCACAAAAAATTGAAAATCCCCTTGTTCTATTCTTCTATTGATGTGATGATCTAAATGTTTATAGTTTGAGTGGAATGCTAGAACACAAATCACCATGTGGTTTGACAACACAAAGGAGGAAGCCAGTCTGCTTCGTGACTATGGTATGAATAACACTTAATTACTTGCTATACTATTTAACTTGGTTTCACTAGGCAGGATGTGTTAGCCTTTTCTACAGCAACATTATGCCATCTTTGAATAAACTTATAGGGTATTTAGATGGAAAATTTTAAGAGGCTAATTCATTTATATGGAGAATTTGAAATGTTTTACGAAAAAATATGTTGTTGGGTTAAAAGAAATTGAAACTCTAGAATTTTTTGGGGAGTAATTGGAAACAGAAATTCTTCATATTTTCAAATTCATGTGTCTTCTCTTCATATTCTCCTCTCAAATTGATTTTGGTTCGTGAGTATTTTCTTTTCAAATTGATTTTGGTTCATGGTTCATCAAGGTGACTAAAAACGAAATATTGTTGAGAAACTACTTTTAATATTGACTAGGGATTTTTGTTGATTGTTGAGAAACTACTTTTAATATTGACTAGGGATTTTTGTTGATGTTGATAGGAGTATTTTTTTTATTTAAATTATTAGGATTGTTTTTTTCTTTGTTATAAACTATTATTATTTGTTTTATATTAACTAGAATTTTATTTGTTAATGTTAAAGAGAGACTATCCTCTGACTGATGTAAACTAGATATTTTTAATTGACATCTCCATGATTATTTTTTATGTTTATAATGATTATCTTTTATTGAGTGTTATTTTTTGTCAATGAATTTTTTTTAAAATATTGACTGAGAATATTTTCAACCAACATTAACTAAAATTGTTTGACATTTAAATAATTTTCTGCATTTGGTGGTAATTGAAACACTATCCAAATAAAAAAAAATATGATTCAATAAATTTTAAATTAACTTGTCAAAGAAAGTATTTAAAAAATGAAATAATTTGAAATGATATTAATTCAAATTTAATGTATTTGAACTTTTTAGAAATGGAGAAATTATACAAGGTAAGAGAAAAGAAAACATGAAAGATCTGTTTTTTAGATTAAAGTAAGTTTATTTGTTTGTAGAATTTTTTTCATTTATTTATTCAAAAGTTGATTTTTAACTTATACATGAACTATTTTAACTTATAATTTCTTTTCTTCCTGTAATTACTTCTACAAAGGATTACACAGATAGGATTTATAAAGTTAAGGCTTGTTTATCTTTTGCTTTTGTAAATGGTAAGCACTTTCCCAATGAAGAGCTTCTCTGTAACCAACAGAGAAAGCAAAATAAATGAATTAATAGCTCTGTGATGTTTAGTGATGTTCTTTAACTTCTTCACTCAGGAAACAAGTACTGGAGTGGGCTTCTGCATGATTACTATGGCCCAAGAGCTGCTATTTATTTTAAATACCTAAGAGAAAGCTTAGAGAGAGGTGAAGATTTCAAGCTAATTGAATGGAGGAGGGAATGGATAAAGCTTACCAATGAATGGCAAAACAGTAGGAATATTTTTCCAGTGGAAAGTAAGGGAGATGCTCTAAACACTTCTCGGTGGCTCTTTAACAAATACCTCAACCTCACCAATCCTGAAACAAAGCTTATAGGAATACAGAGCTGAACGCAAATCAATGAAATTTCTAAACTATTCTTACATGTATAAGAAACCAAGACAATTTGGTTAATCTGGTTCACTTGTCTCCAAATTTTCAATTCCAATAATCTGTTGCCAAATTTCATTTTAGAATTTACTTTGCCAATGTGGAAAGGAAACTATAGTTTTCCAGTTCTTGCAATTGCAAAACATAAGGCAAGTGTGGCAGTTATTGCTGTCTGCTGTGGAGAATAACCAATGGATTTGAAGTTTTTGAAGACAGCCATCATTTATTGTCGGGAATATGGATAGATTTGTTCTGAATCATTTTTTTAAATTAAATTTGAAATACTTGTACTACTGTTTTATATAAATTAGATTTTAGAAAATCTATATTAAGCACATCACATCTTTGAAAGGTAGTTATTACATGTTTTTTTACCACCATAATCAAGTTTTGTGTTATATGTAATTGATTATTATTAATAATATTTTTTATAAATTATAAAACTTGAATATGCATCACTTAGAAATCTATAAAAAGTTCAGAGATAAAAAATAGTCCAAAGACTAGATTATAACTTTTGGAATGGGAAAGGAAAATATGTACTGTTTCAGGTCTTTCATGATGTGTGGTAATATTTTGACATGCACCAAATAAGATGCAATTCATTTAACAACTCAAAAAAATAATATTTTAGTTATATTTATTTACTTTTCAACTTAAAATTTTAAAATATATTATTATATTATTATAGTGGATTGTATGGTGGGTGTATTTTTTCAAAGACATCAAAATATTATTTTTCATTACTAAATTATAGGAAAAAATGTTAGGTGAATTTAATTATAAACAAATTTGAACTATTTTTATATTATTTAATGGTATCTCACTAAAATATTGTATAATTAATTGATTTGTTATTTCTTATAAGGACATTTTAACCAATATTTTTTCAAAACTATCTTTTAATTAATTGAGATACCATTTTTAATTATTTTATTTTTTTATATTAAATTTGAATAAAGAAACTTTAAGTAAAAATATTCGATAGATACAATGAGTCAAATTCAGTAATATTCATTTATTTTTTTTATTTGTATTTGAGGTTAACTATCCCTCATAATTCGATTGGATGACAGTGGAAAAAAATAAAGAGAATTAGAGTGAATATTGATGTTGTTTGGATGAGTTAAAAAATAGTTGAGTAGAGAGAAAAAAAATATTTGTTATTAATAATTTTGTTTACTATTTTTAATATTTTAATTATTTAATATTATTGTAATAGAAAAAAAAAAAAGGAAAAACATTCACAATCAATTATGATGTGCAAAATGATAAAAATGGCCTTAGCAATAATAAAAGCAACCTACTGTTTCTGTCCTCCACAAGCCACCATTAGTACTCCTTTTGTCATTGCATCGTCATTGTGTTTTATTTTGCTACTGTCGCTTTTGTCGCTGTGCTTTGTCCACTATGGTCCAAGAGCTAAGTTTTTGCACTTTTACGCCGTAGTGCACTTTCAATTTAGAAGACTCTGGGCTCTTTTACATAGGATTCAGATTGTGAAACATATAAGCATATTTCACATTGGTCAATCAAAATAAATAGTATTAGATTTAAAGTTATGGAAACATGTTACAAATTAGGTATTCTCAAAACATGTTTTGATTACAAACATTTCATAAGTATTTAATTTTCGATGTTACAGTAATCTAAAATGAGTAAGTTAGAAATTATTTCTAGATTAAACAAATTAGAATATATTTTTTTAGAGTAAACAAGTTAAGTCAAACTGCAACAAGTAAATAAAACACATAATTTAAACAATTTAAAAATATTTTGAATTAAATATATAAATTATATTAAATTCATAATGGATTTGACATGAATATATAAATATTTTTTAATAAGGGAATTAGGGATATATTCTCACATATTAGAAGTTTGTTCCCTCTAACATGTTTTTTATGTTGTTGGATGTTATATATGACCAATTGACTTTGTGCTCGTGTAGATCAACAATCTTACTTATGTTGCAATGCTAGTGGACTCTTTATGATGACCATTGACCTAGTTGACCATTTGAAATCAAGTTCTCCAGATATATTCGGTTCCATACGTGCTCATATCGTCATTTGGCCAAACATATGTTACACTAGTTTAGGTACGAGTAAACGACTCATTGACTTCCCTCACATATTGAGTGATATGTATTTGTTGTTATCGATGACCAATAATTATACTTTGTCGATTATATTGTTATCAGTGTGAGATAGACAGTTTAATACATACGCTAGTTTAACCAATATCATATCTCTACATATTTCTTCTGATAGACAAAGATTAATAGTATATATTGTCACATCGTTAATCACATAGTCCAAATGGCGACCAAACACAATCATCAATTTTTTTTCATCATTTTTCTTCACAAATGTCTAATACACTAATTCAATGAATGGAGATGTATATAAGAAGATGAATGGAATAAAACACACCATTCATTACTGTTAGTCCAATTTTCGTAATAAAAAAGTTGTTTATACCTACAAATTGTAAAAGACAATCAAAAGGGACAATCATATGTCATCTAGTATATATGTTTTATATTATTAAATTTAAAAATAATATTATATAAAAAAATTAATTATTAATATATGAAATATTAACGAATCTTTTGGTAAACATTATTTTTATTGAAAGATATCTTCCTATGAAATAAATTATTTCATACTATTTAAAATAAATTAGTTATATTTAAAATTAATACAAATAAAATATAAATATATTTACAAAAAGTTATAAAATTATGTATTTTAAAATGTACAATTCAAAATTATACTCTATAATCCATATTACAATTTAAAATAAATCTTATATATTTAAAATGTATAATCTAAAATAAAAGATATATATTCTAAAATGTAGAATTCAAAATCCAATTTTAAAAAAGTAAATATAGATTTTCAAATTATACGAGGGTGCATTGGAATTTTATCGGGATGCAGAAAACAAAACCCCTTACGACGTGACGGCGAGACGAGATGAGGACATCTCACATCAATTACGGATAAGGTTAAATTATAATATATAAGTAGGGTGCAATTCACCTTAAAATCCAGTTTTGTGATATCTAGTTAGACATAAATCATATTCCTCATATGTATCAAAGTCATTCAAAGTCTATCTTAGCTAAGTTCATTAGGGCTATTGTGTCACTGTTATTGGGTTCCTGTTAAACCACTTACAAATATCTAATCCTACACTCAAGTTGTTCGTTCTTCTGCGTAAGCAGAATGTGTCGGAGATTCCACATCGATTAGAAATAAAGCCAATTTATAATATATAAGTGGGGCGCAAACCTCACTCTACAAATCTGATTTTGTGAAACATAGTTAGACATAAAACCACTAAAAGATAAACCATAGGACACAATGTTTATGGATAAAAAGGAAATACAACTTAAATCCAAATGAAAATTCTAACATCTGGTTTGAATCATCCTAAGAATTTTCAAATGTGGATGCTCTATAGAGTCTTCAACATCGTCTAGAGGAACAACTTGATTATCATGATATTTAATTCTTTGGAGTTGAATATCTTCATCACTGCCTGTAATATTGATTTAATATTAGTCTGCTGGTGGATTATAGCCGTTATTGGTATGATCTGTGGCTGAGCTTGAGCCTTAAATTTTTAGAGAAATCCTGACAACGCAATCTGGCTTGTGTATTTATTTCAATTTGAAAAGAATCAATCAACTGTTGTGAAGCTGCGACCACTATGGGCTAAAAAATCTAATTGTTTCTTTTCTTTCACCATTTGGTTTCCTTTTGTACCTTTTACAGGTTCTTCCTAGATGGGTTGTATACCATGAACTAGTACTCACAACCAAGGAATATATGAGACAGGTATTGCCAACTGTTAACTAATTCAAATGTTTCATGACTTCTTTCAATGGATCTCTGTCAATAGCTGAAACTGCATACTCATATTGCAGGTGACAGAGTTAAAGCCAGAGTGGTTGGTGGAGATAGCGCCCCACTATTACCAGCTTAAGGACGTTGAAGACTCGTATTCGAAGAAAGTGCCTCGTGGAGCAGGCCGTGCACAAGAGGACAAATAACTGACACATTTGGTTTGAGAGGAGGAGGTACTTTTACCAAGTAGTTTTGGAGGAAGAAAATGTCTCTTAAACATGGGATATGTATTGTAAATATTTTCACTGTACATTTAGACCATAGCATTGTATCTTTTACCTGTCCTGTCAAAATGAGCCTTGACTGTATTTACCCTCACATGCTATATTAACCTCCATTGCGGACGCTGCTGACTTCATTACCAATTTTTTTGTAACAAGTGATTTCTAATTCAATTTTGTTATTGCTATTTGATATTTTATAAATTTCTTAGGAAAGCACAGTGTACAAATTCATTTGATCCAGCAAATGCAGTTCAATTATAGTTTCCTATCATTTTTTTTTATAACGGGTGGCTTATATTGGCTAATGTTATAGTTGAGATGTTTGGTCCCCATTTATTGCTCCGGTGTGTAATTTAGTTTTCAAGTCTGATGTAGTTTCATCTGAAGAAAAAGGAGCATGTCTTCTAATAACTCTGAAACTTCCATGATTTAATAGTTTAGTCTGTTTGGTGGTCTGTCAACTATTGACACGGATTTTAAACCTGAATTCTTGCCGCAGAGTAATGGAAGAATGAAATGATCTAATAATAGAAGCAAATCATTTTCCTAATTCCTTGCTTTAACTGAGGTTAAGTTAATTCCTATATTAATTTTAGCAATTCTTTTCATGTTTTATTCTTCTATTTGTAAGCACTGCATGATTAACTAAATTGAAACATATTTTCTAAATACTTTTTACATTTATTTTAAACTAACATATGATTGAAGATTGTTGACTTAATAATTAAAGATTATAACTAGATATGACAAATAACGCTTTTTATGTGAGTATTGTTCGAATCCAATTTGAAGTATAAATTTTTGTAGTAACTGAGTGCGGATGATTAAGAATAGTACGCTGCTTTTTAAAGTAGGTATGGAGATAGAAACAAGTACTTTTCTAATACACGTTCTCTTGTTTTCATTTTAAAATACTAGAACACCGATATTTTATTGTATAACATTGTTTGATTTGTTCAAAATTCTGAAATTTTATTTAGATTTTTAAGATTTTTTTTTTCTTACAATAACTTCTATTATAACTTTTTTTTGTATAATTTCATTCAAATGTTATAATGTATTTCAAGAAAGACAAATTTCAATTTTATTGAATTAAATAATTCATAAGATTATTTTTAATTTTTAATAATTTTATTTATTATTTAGTTTTTCACATTAAAATGTTTGATTTCCAATTTGAAATGTTCAAAATCGAGTAAATAATTAATTTATATAGCAACAAGTCCTCTTTGACTTTTTTGTTTAGTTTAATTTAAAAAAATTTAGTTTTACTAAAAGTATTTTACTCTTTTTTTATGATTTGACTTGATATTGATTAAATTTATTTACCGAGATATTTTTTTCTTTTATTATAACTTTGATTATAATTTTTTTATGTATTACATTTCACAAGATACAACCTCAATAATAATTTTTACTTTTGATTTTTATTCAATTATTATTTAATATTTATCCAATTACAATTTTTTTGATATTTAATATTGAAGAAAAAAATATGTATTTTTTAAATTGAATTTTTCGTAATATTATGTTTACTTTGATGTGACTTTTATTTTTTATAAAAAATATTTAATTAATATTTGAAACATTAAGAGAATAAGTATAAATGTGATATTTTTAATTTAATAAATGAGTAAACATTAAAAGACTTTATTAAGATTAATCGTTGAGCTATTTAACATAAATCTAAAAAATAACGAAAGAATATATATATATATATATATATATATTATGGAGAGAGAGAAAGAGGTATGAACTGTTTCTTTTGGTCATGAAAAGAGATATGGACTTAAACCATCTTATTAATTACAAATTTAAAAGTTATTATAATCATATCCATCCAAACATTAAACAAAAGCACTTTGTACTTAAATGTAAATCACATCATTTTGAACTAATTTTAAAACCAATTTTACATAAAAAAAATAAAAATGGTGTAGCTGTGGGATTCCATAGTAATTCATCTTTAATATATAATGATAAAAGTATCAAATTATTCAAATAACTCAGGTATTCAGATACGAGTAAAATGCCACATAATCAAGTTACCAAACTTGAGCAGTTTTCTTGTCAACCGTAATATAACTCAGTAAACAATAATTTGGCACTTTTCAATAACATATTAGAGATTTTTTTCCTATATGACCTGTCTTGAACAGGATATGATGTCCTTTGAGTTTTAAGGAGACGTGCACCTATAAGCCTGATTGATGAACCACAACTATGATGACACTTGTATTTAATGCTATGCCTAAAGAAAAACGAAAAGACATTACTATCCTACCAGGTTCCTAAGCTCTATGATTGCAATTATTCCAAGGAATGTTTTGAACAAGTTTTCACAACATATTCAGGGCATTTTTGATTTCTCCAAAAGTACCATTCCCATGTTTTTCATTGACTTTTAACCCTGCAATAATGGATGGGAATACAAGTCATTTTCTGCCTGACTATTGGCTTTCACTCACCACTTCTTTCTACCAGACATTCTTTCTCCCATTATTTGAATTTTGAAAAACATTTTTAAAAATATTAAACGCTATCCATATATACTCATTTATCTGTCTGATACCTTGACATTTTCCTCCAAAACCCCCTTAAACATGTGCTCTCCATCTCTAACTATTGTTCTAAGTTCTTGGAATCTAACCATGTCATGTGAGATGTATCAAACTTAGGAAACAAATTCAAGGTCCAAGTCAACTTTTTGTTGTATATGCCTTAAAGGTTACGTAATAAGACAAGTGCACAAAGATATTGAGACAAAATTTTCCATCATCGGGGTTTCTACTAAAGAACGTGAAGCAGAATAAAAGAGAAACTAGAAGAGTTGAAACATGCTTCAGAAACTAGTTGTCCTATGCCAGAAGAAGATTCAACATTTACTTAATTTATGCGTTGGGCAAAGCATATACTCCACTAAAGTTAAATTTTCTGCAGTAAAAGGAATCTATCCACAGTATTGATTGGAATATAATGGTTGAGAGTGCCCAGAAGAATTGAAAGCAAAAAATTATTTTGAAAAGTCACTCTGCTGATAATTTTTTATACTTATCATTGCCTATTTGATTTAATGAAGGTTGGAGTTGGAATTTCTATGGAAGGTATTGAACAGAATCCCATTGTCTATGATTTGATGTCTGAAATGGCATTTCGGCACAAGAAAATTGATGTTAAGGTAAAATGAGAGAAACTTTGGTGCAAAGGTTGCCTTTATTTTACTCATGGTTTTCCTATATTCTGCTAGGAGGATCCCATGTAACCTCAGGAACTCCCCATAATGTGGGTGAATGTGAAATGTACTTTTATTGTTTGCCAAGTTTCATTGTGGAGACACTTTCTCCCAAACCAATTTCATTATCCACCTCTACTAGGTCATTTTTGGACTTCATATGTAATTCCAACTTCTTTTCTATCTCTCCTCCCATTTTGCAACTTCATATGTTGTTTGGAAAACAGTCCTGGCTATGTGTTTGACGTAAGATTGGAGTGATCCAAATGATCACAAATTGTTTTCTTCCTAGATAGAAAAGTAGTGTCTCATGACAAATACTAGGTTTAATCATTATACTAAGTTGTTATTTGAACATGAATAGTGTTAGATCTCGGTACTTTAGAACAATGAAACTAATAGTATTTTTGCATTGATCACTTATTTTTTTTTTCGTCAACTTAAAAGACCTCTTTAAATACAAAGTTGAAAAAAGAATCATTGCAAATCCTTTTTTACCTATTGAGGGTCTTCACTTCAAATCTTCATTCTCACAACTTCCTTTGTTTTTGCATGAATGTAGAGATACATTAAATGTTTTCTATGCAACATTAAATGTTTATTCTTTCTTTGAGCAACATCATGATAGTTGATATGACTTATCAAATCTTGATCAGATAGCTTTTCACCAAACATAAGAAAAGCAAAGAACCATACATACCAAACAGGTAGTCTTTTTAGAATTGTTAGATTGAAGTAATTTTATCATATCTTTCAAGAAATTGTTGATATTCACTTGATCTTTATGAGATCTTAATAAACATGAAGATGAGAACATTCTACAATACAAAATAAGCTCATAACATTTTTGTTACGTACAAGAGTAGCTTAAAACATTACGTGCATACACATCGTCTTATGAGAGTTTTGTTCATCAAAATAAGTAAAAAGAACGTATGTGTTAGTGTCTTCTGCACACAAAACAACCTACATCTTGTATAATCTATTGTATAGAACTTATATCTTACTGACGAACATAGGATATAATTTAGTTGAAAATATTAAATAACACATAAAATTTCATAAATAATCACAATAATTTTACAGAACAAAAAGAAAGTATTATTTCAGAAACTGAAATCTAAGAAAATATATTAAAAAATAAAAAACAAAAATATGTTAGTGTGGTAAAAAAAGTGATAATCAATGGTTTCTGTTTCTTATACCCATGAAGGGTGCAAAATGATGAAAATACCCTTAGCAATAATAAAAGCAACCAAATGTTTCTGTCCTCCACTCCACAAGCCACCATTAGGACTCCTTTTGTCATTGTGTTTTATTTTGCTACTGTCACTTTTGTCGCCGTGCTTTGTCCACTATGGTCGAAGAGATAGTTTTTGCACTTTTACGCGGTACTGCATTTTCAATTTAGAAGACTCAAACAACATGGGCTGTTTTACATTGGACCAATAATTTTATTAATGAAAATGAATATAATATATTCAACTTTGGGTTTCTACACACAAACACACATTACTATTTCTTTTATTAGATTAAGTTAATTATTTAATTTCTTTTGAAGTATCATGTTATGAAATATTTTATGATAGATTTATTTACTTTAGGTTATATAGTAATTATAGATGAACAAGTTGAGAACCAAATTATACAATTTAAAGTGTGAAGATGCAACTTCCAAAGTCCATTAGTAATTTTTTTGGAAAGATTTTGCGTTTTCTTTATATGTACAATTATATAGTTGTATAAAGTACTTCCAACTATAGTTCATCTTTAGTATTGTAGAGTTGATTTGAGAACTTTAATATACAATAAATATTATGTTTCGTAAATGTCTCTTTATAATAAATTTTATTATTAGCATATGTTATATATTGTTCTTAATGGAGTTGTGTTGAAAGAGGGTGAATATTTGGGCGATGTGGGGTCATGAACGAAGAGTCACTTCCAGTAAATCTCTCCAACCTTCAAATCAGTAAGAACACAATAAGAGAATATATATTTTAAGAGATGTATCAACAATAAAATGTATTTTTATGAGTATTAAATATCATTTAGGTGTGATAGATAAGAAAGCTTTTATAAACATTAAATATCAAATATTCAAGCTTTATAAGCATTAAATACAATATATGTATGTTAAATAACTGAACTTTATTAGCATATGTTGATTACATACTGAATTATAAATATACCTAGTTTGCCTAGTTGAGTATATAATATAAATAAGTATGAATTTCTTTATTAATTGTTATTTTATCATTACAAAAATGACATAATAATGTATCTTCTAACATATGGATGAACTCCTATTTATAATAATTATGATCTCTATAAAGTAACTTAACAATCCTTTTGGTCACAATTTTTTCAAATTGTTTAACAATCATATTTTCTTATTCGAATAATAAATCATAAATTATTTTTACAGTACTTCGTATTTATCACTTGTTTCACAACTTAATGATACATGTCTTTCTATGTTTGTTTCATATTTAACTACAATACGTAAATGATAAGTCCAAACTTAAAATCAACCTTTCTATTCATTTAAATAAGTCACCCCCAAATATCAAATAGCTACGTAGATAGGTTGATTCATAATTGACATACCAACTTTTGGATTTATTTGTCCAAAATAGATCAATTAACTTCGGGATTAAGTGATCTAGAAGCAACTTACATGTAATATAAAATTTGCATAAAAAATCATTCGACACAATCTATAATTAATGGGCTACTATAGATCATTCGAAACTTTCAAACTTGAGACTACATATACTGTCTGAAATGCAATATTTTTCTTTTACAAAAGAACATATAATTTGAAACAAAAAAAATCCAAATTAAACTATCCAAACAACTATCAGATAACCAACTCTAGAAAGTAAAAACTAGTATTAGTATTAGAGTGTTTTTAAATTAAGTCGTAACGACTGACCTACGTGCAAGATTCAACCAATACTATTTGTTGATGTGACCGAGCACATTCATCAACTACCACCATCACATAAGCTTTTACACAAATAATAAATAAAGGTGAAATGGCATTTTTGTCAATTACGAAATGTATAGAAAAGTTATGAAAATATAAACAATAATAACTCAAATAATAAGATTGCGTAATTTATTATGGTGACTTACAATAATTACGTATATAAACAATACTTTAAAACACTATTTCTTCTGAGAACATAACATGTGTATAATATACTTAATTAATGGAGGAACAAAAAAGAAAGCATGTAAGGACCACCTGACCTTTCTCAGAAATAACTCGGAATAATTCTTCACATCAGCTCCTATTCATAAACCGCGGAATCAATGAAAGTGTAAGGACCAGGGTGGTGCTGGGAATCCCACTGAACCACACGCCAAGAAAGTTATCAATTCAAACTTAAAAAAATTATAAATCTCAATGCTTCTGTTTTTTCTTAAATTTATTAATTTAGTTAATTGTAAAAGAGTACGTAAAAAATAGGTGTGTAAGAGGGATTAAGAAAAGTCAAGGGTGGGAGTGGTACGTAAGCGCAGGCGTCGTAATGCGAACTAAAATAATACGCACTTAGACAAATCCACAGTGTTCTAGAAGGTTCCAGCAGAGAAGCAATGGGAAAGGGAGTTTCCTTGCGGAAGCGGTTACGCGTGCGAAAGTCCACGTAAAAACATAAGCATAATCCATGCTTGAGGCTTTCCTTGATTCTTTTTTCCAACTTCTACAACTACAAAAACGCATTCAAGGTTTCACAAATTCTCCATTTCCAAAACTCAACCATACGCCTCCTAAGTCTTTGTTCCTGATTTCAGCTTTTGATTTTGTCAAGAAATGGCATCCTACGGAACATCTTGGGCCGACCAGTGGGATAACGGGCCCGATCCAGTGAGTGGCTCCGACCAATCGAAGAAGAAAAGCAACAACAAGACTCTCGGGAAGACGAAGGCTGTGGCATCGAACGGCGTGAAGAAGTTGAAGGAGGGTACCTCCGTTGGGCTCCAATGGATAAAGACCAAGTATCATAAAACCACTCAGAAACATTAGCTTTCTTCTGTTTCTTGTTGAGCTATTAGATTGTAAATTCATGGATATAGTCTTTGTGTTGTGTTTTGGGTTTGGTGGATTAGTTGGATTGTATACTTTTTTTTATTAAATAATCAATCTTTTATTCTTTTTATGTTCATAGTGTTTCTCCCTTTCACTTCAATTCCACTCCTAACGCTCAAGAATCATTCATAGTCAGAAAAAACTACACTCTGCCATTCATTACAATCTTCAAATTCATACCTTTGATTGTGTTCACGGTTTGGGAGTTGAGATCAAGCATCCTCTTTTCCCAATCCTCTCATACTTCATTTTAGCGCAAAATTGTCTGAATCCACTGAGATACTGTTTTTTTTTTTTTTTTTTATTT
>Ga0209700_101411_pt1 | contig 49707 bp, 32 predicted proteins | sample SiratroredBW_FD_187528 | JGI IMG/M metagenome (GOLD analysis project Ga0209700, IMG submission 187528) | Root nodule microbial communities of legume samples collected from California, USA - Siratro red BW (SPAdes) (version 2) | ecosystem: Host-associated > Plants > Roots > Nodule | place: USA...
TTGAGATGTCCATGATGGGTGAACTTAACTACTTTCTTGGACTGCAGATCAAGCAACTAAATCATGGGACATTCCTTAGTCAAACCAAGTATTGCAAAGAGTTATTGAAGAAGTTTGACATGGAAAAATGCAAAGAAATTTCAACACCTATGGCCACTAACTGTTACTTGGATTCGGATGGAAAAGGAACCAGTGTGGATTAAACCAAGTACAGGGGATTAATCGGTTCATTGCTGTATCTTACTGCCAGCAGGCCAGACATAATGTTTAGTGTTTGTCTCTGCGCTAGATTTGAATCCAATCCTAAGGAGTCACACTTCACTGCAGCAAAGAGAATTCTGAAATATATAGAGGGAACTACAACTGTTGGACTGTGGTATCCTGCTGATGTTTCTATCAATTTAGTAGGATATTCTGATTCTGATTTTGCAGGTTGCAAAATAGACAGGAAAAGCACTAGTGGGACATGCCACTTGCTGGGATCAAGTTTAGTTTCATGGCACAGCAAGAAACAAGCGTGTGTGGCATTGTCAACTGCTGAAGCTGAATACATTGCAGCTGGAAGCTACTGTGCGCAAACCTTGTGGATGAAACAGCAGTTAAGTGATTTTTGCCTTAACTTGTCTAAAATCCCATTATTATGTGACAACACCAATGCCATTAATCTTACAAAGAATCCAGTTCAATATTCAAGGACTAAGCATATTGAAATTCGCCATCATTTCATTAGAGACCATGTCAATAATGGTGATTGTGAAATTCAGTTTGTTAGTACTGAAAATCAGCTTGCTGATCTTTTTACAAAGCCACTTAATAAAGAGAGATTTAACTTCCTTCGAAATGAACTTGGAATTATTGATTTCAAATTTGTGAAATAAATCAGTTTATGCTGAATGGATTATTGCCTGATTTTGTTACATAGCTGTTTTACAAATTTCTGTGTTAAATTTCATTCCTGAACAGTTCACTGGATCAGTTTTTTTTTTAATTTTACAGATTGCTTTACCAGTTTCAATTTTTTCTTACTGGATTAGTTTTAGTCTTACTTTCGATTTCACTTACTGTTTCAGTTTTTAAGTTTTCACTTACTGTATCAGGTTCACATGATTATTCACTATTTCTGGATCAGTTTTTAAAATCTTATTAATAGCCATGTTAAAACTGACTGGATATTAATATCTGATTAAATGTTAATTCTGGATGCATGTGAAACTGTGTTGGAGTTACAATGCAACTAAAGTGGTGTTGTGTAACTGAAAGCATTCGAATAGAACCAAGCACAATGGAACCCAGCTAGTTGAAGGGCTGAATAAGACAAAGCAACTCAATACTCATGTTTAGCATGTGAAAAGAGAGATAGCTCGAGATGCCACATGGCGCTGTAACAATGGAGAGTCAACTAGTCAAAAAGCTGTTTTTGAGATTTTCTGCAGCTAAGTATAACCTGCTCTGAATTGATTGCTTGTAGAATCTCAACAAACTGCAAAAGCTGTTATGCGGTTTTGAATTGTCAATCAATGTGCTGTTTTCTATAGAATTGTTTTTGCATTAAGTAGAGGGCTGAACATGCATTCACATGCACACTACTTGACTACCTTATTCGTTCTGTGTGTAAAGTTCATTTTTCCTGCAACCCACTCTTCCACCGAAAATGGCTTCTCCCTCCAACCCACGAAAAAGAACCGAAAGGGCTATGGTTAAACATGTTGGATCAGACAGTGACAACAATGAACCCAACTACCCTGATAGGTGGTTTGTTGGAAACCAGGAGAGTATAGAAGAGTATTACAAACTGTACAGTAGGAAGATCACTGTTACTCCGAAAGTGCTGAGTCTTGAGTGGCTCAAGGAGGAGAAACTTGATGAAGTTCATGACATGCTCAAGTTTCAAACGCTGGACAGGTTCTTGAAGCTGATTGGGAATACTTACCCAGATTTGGTTAAGGTGTTCTTGAACAACATGTGGTATGATGAGGAGAATCTGTACTCACAGGTGAAGGGCATTGACATAGCAATCAATGAAGAGGTTTGGCTGAGTGTCACTGGCCTGAGGAATGAAGGAGCTACTGTTAGCAGAGGAAACACATCAGAACTAGGGAACTTTAACAAAGTTTAGTTCTATAAATCATGCTTAAGGAACCAAGAGTCTGCCTCAAGGACGTTCATTGTAGGAGGACTTGCTCCTGCACCTAGAATACTGGCGTATATTGTGATCTGGGTGTTGACCCCCCGTGGCTTGAACCATGCAACATTGACTGAGGAGGATCTTATACTCATGTACTGCCTCATGAATAAGATCAAAGTCAACTGGGTTAATATGATTCATGAACATCTATTCAAAGTTGGGAAAAAACTAGAATATCGCATCCCATATGTTATATTGTTGTTGCAGTTTATTGAATATTTTGAAATAGATGTGGAAACTGAAGTTGTTGAAGAAATCAAGACACTGAACCAGATTACTACTGCAAATCTCACCAAGATCGGACTAAAGAAGATGAAGAATAAGAAATGGATTTGCAAAGCTGATGAAGAATCAGTTGATGATGAAGAAGAAGAAGAAGAGAAATCAAGTGATGATGATGAGGATGACGAAGATGAGGATCAAGCTGAACCAGAACCAGAAACACCTGCTGCTTCTAGTCAAGACTCCTTCTCCAGACTTGAACAACTCATGGTGACATAGTTCAATTAATTGGAAAACCAGAACCGTAGTCATCACCAGTAGTGTGAAACACACTTCTAGTTTATTGAAACACAAGTTGAAGATATCCAGTACAAGATAGGGACTTTGTTCTTTCCACCAGACGAATAGGGCATTTGCTTTTGCATATCTAGTGGTGGTTTCTCATCCATTTGATGAATCCAATGGGGAGAATTAGGTGTGCTTGTGTAGGAAGTGTTGTGATTGTGGTCTAGGAGTCTAGGTTTATGATCAGTTTACTGCTTGCTTGCTTTTTGTGATATTTTCTGCTGCTGATGTTTGTTGTTTCATGTTTTATGTTACTGCTACTACTCTGATTTGCTGGTTTATCCAACCCATTCCAAATTTCAATTTGTTATGTTGTATCAGTTTCTTGAACGATTTGTAGTGATCAGTGGTTATCATGTACTCGTGCTTAATATCAATGAAAGTTGTTATCCTTTGTGTTATTGTTTTTCTTCACTCTGTTCTGTGAATTATTATTGACAGGATATCGAATTATGGGGGAGCTTTGTGAAAGCCAGTAGACTGATCAAAAGAAGAACAAGCATGCATTTCAACTCAACACACAATTGTTTGTCTTCATCAAATTAGGGGAGATTGTTAGCACCAGTGGGCTACTGTGATGATTTGATGAAGCCAACCAACTGAAGAAGTTCAAGACCTTATGATCATATGTGGAATGCATGAACATTTCATGGAGATTGAAGAACTTAGGAGTGTGTGTTGTGGGGTAAGTTTGAGGTCTAATCAATGATGCATGCAATCTTAATCAATGATAAGCTCCACAAGTATTTTCTTAATTAACAAAAGTTTTGAGAAATCATTAAAATCAAAACTTGCGTTTTGAACAACTGTTTTAACTAACTGGAGAAAAACAGTCGACTATATGAAAAATCAATCGACTGAATTTTAAATGACAGTTGCCTATAAATAGCTGGCGCAAAATTTAAGAAAGATACGAAAAATCATTCTAAACATTTTCTGAGCAAGAACATTTGAGATTTCAAAGAGAGAAAAAGCGCCTTGGAGTCTAGTGATCAAGATCAATCAACGTCTTCATCAAGAACTGTTTTCTTGAACTGCTACTAGAGCTTTGATTTGACTGAGACAGTTTCTTCACTGATTTGATCATCAGACTAAGCCTTCTATACCCTTTCTTTACTACCTTTGTAATCTGTTGTATAGAAGTGCTTGTATTGCTTGAACTATGGTAATTCTTTCTCTGTATTGAAGGTTATTCTGGTGTGAGTTACCTGGGTTGGTAATTCTGTTTTGTACAGTGGGTTTTGTACAGGCTGTGACTTGTCGTGGGTTTCAGCAAGGGTGTTCTTGAAACACATAGTGGGTTTCTGTGTGGTTTCTAGTTCTGCTGTGGGTTCAGCAGTGGTCTACTGCAGGGTGCAGTGAGACGTTTCTGGGTTATACAGTGGATTCTGTATAACTGTGACTTCCTGTGGGTTTCAGCAAGGGAGTTCTTGAAACACACAGTGGACTCTGTGTGGTTTCTTGGTCTGTTGTAGGATCAACAGTGGTGCTGTAGAGTGCAATGTATTCTTGCTGTATGCAAGTATTGTAAACTTGATCAGGTTGATCATTTTAGTGAAATCCTTACTGTGTGTGAGGGACTGGACGTAGCCCGTTTGTTGGGTGAACCAGTATAAAAATCTGCTGTGTCTTGAATCTCTCTTGCTCTCTCTCTTTACTGTTCTTGTTAAATCTTGCTGAGTTTCTTGAATTTTCAGAATCAATTTAATCTTTCTAATTGAATAACTTCATCAACTTTCTGAAAGCATTTTTAGTAACAACTGCAAACATATATTCTTTTTTAACACAGTCTACTCTGAACTGCTTTGAATATGTCAATAACTAGTATATCAATTTTCTGTAAATCTGCAGTTTCGCAATTTACTGGGTTTTACTGTTTATCAGTTTGTTTTTCCAGAAAACTCAATCATTCATTGTTGTTGATTAAAGACTGTTTTCAAACACTTATCATAGTTTGTATTGTTTAACAAAAAGGTTTTTAATCAGTGAATCTTTATAAACTTGAAGTTGACTAATTCTTTGATTTTTTGATTCAACTTTTCAAGAACTGCTTTTACAGTATATTGTATATTCAAGAACTGTTTTCTGGTTATAGTTTATTGTATCTGGTTGATTGGTATTGTGTTGAAATTGTTTGTTGAAACCTTTGTTGTTTGCTTTACATATCTTCTTGAGTAGTTTCCATAAAATTTATTCATTCTCCAGACTATTTGCGAAAATTTTCAAGTGTTCAATTCACCCCCCCTTCTTGAACTTGGCCAAAACATATTTTTCAGTAAGACTGATCTTAGTGATCTTTTAGTGGAAATCTTTGCTAGTTTGCAAAGGGCAGGACGTAGCCCTTGAGGAAGGGTGAACCAAGATAAAATCTTGTGTTTTTTATTTTTCTTTCTCTCTTCTTGAACGCATTTGGGTTTTCTATTTTGGCTCTATCAACTAGTTATTCATTGCTCTTAATGTTTGATAAGTAAACTGATAATCTTTGTGTGTTTGAACTTGTTATTTCATCTGGGTAATTGACTGATAGTGTTATAAATCGAATTAACCCATAAACTGATTCATAATAACATTGTTGAATAAAAGAACATTTTGAATAACATTCTTTATTGAGATAAGTTGCAATTTCCTGGAGTGTTCATTATCTTATTGTTTCTGTGTTGTTTTGATATACATGTTAACTAAGTAAATTGCTTCCGCTTGTGATTATGATAGTATCTTGATCAACTGTAGTAATTGCTTGTCTTAGTTCACTGAATTGGATTTCAAGATTTTGTGACTTTAGTGAATTGTTGTGTTGTTTCAGTTTTCAATAAATATGTATAATTGACTAAATTTGTTCTTTGACATACTAATTCTTGCTGTGTAATTTTGAATTGCATTGATCAGTGAATTGATAAAGAATATTCATTTAATCTTTCATACTTTTCAGTATTTGAGAGAAGTTTTTGAAATGTTTTTAATAGTTTAATTCACCCCACCCCCTCTTGAACTCAGCGTAAACCTATTTTCTACAAATTGAATAGTAAAGCAAGAAAATGAAATTGCAACAAAGTACTGCTTGAATTTTATGACATGTATGGAACTACAAGACTTATGACAACTTTGAATATGGATTTAAAAACAAAATTAAGACACAAATCAATACATTTTACCAAATTAAAATGAACAAAAAACTCAAGAAATTAAAAGCACACGACACAAACTTAAGAACTCCTAATGAACATGAATTTGGATGTTTTAAGAAGATAGAATGCAATTGAATCGATTAAACGGTGAAAAACATTCAAGACATGAAAATCAAATTAGGAACAACTCATAAATTGAAAAAATATAGCAAAGAACTTAGCTCTTGAAGACCAAAGCTCTTGATACCAAATGATGAACCTCTAAGGCCATGGTTGGGCATGAAACTTGAAACGGTAGATGGATGGAGAATTGACACCGGAATTGGAGTAGTTCAAGGCATGGAAGACAATGTGTTTCAATGGAGGAAAGTGCTTTAAAAATGGAGAGGAAGAGAAGAGAGATTAGGCCAACTCTTCAAAGGTTCTAGGCTATGCAAGATGTGTTAATCTAAAGAGGAACTCAAGCAAGTGTGGGCCGAAAATTTTTTAGCACTTCACTATATTAATTCAACCTAATTTTCAAGGGCTAAATACATCAATATATAGCCTCCCAAGTTAGCCAACTTGGAGCCAAAAATTAGTGAGATAATTCAAATTTAAAAATCCTAAATATAATGCAACCAATGACTAAATGATACTTGTCTGGGTGGGGTGGCAATGATAGAGGTGATGCCATGTGGAGTGTCACACTTCAAGCATAGAGGGCCTGCACAAAGTACGAGGGTTGCACACTCCTTGCTTGTAGTGAGGACATCCAAGGGCTAATGTACTACTCAGGGCTAATGTACTACTCAATTTTGTGACGATGTTCGTCATCCAGATCCACGTCATCTTAAATTAACCCTCTAAAAAAATTACACTAACAAATGATAGATAAAACACTAATTACGTGTTAAACTTTTGGATTCTAGATTATTTATTAAACCCAATACAGTTTATTAACTTGAGTGTAAAAAAGTCTTTTTACATACACATCTTCCCATCTTGAAGAAAGCTGTAGAAAAAAGTCTCAATAGCAGTGAGTGAGTGAAGTGACCCAAAAGAAATATGAACTCAAATAAAAGGGATAGAAACTAGGTAGTCGATCTTGTATAATCTATGAGTTTCTCCAATAATAATTACTATAGTTATTTTTCTAAAATCAGTGTGCACAAGATAATATATAATTATATTTCAATGATTATATCATAAAAGAAAATATATTTTATATATGGTTATTAAAGGTATAATAGTTGGAATAATTTAAGTTAATGTAGTTTGATTTCTCTCTATAAAAAGGGAAAGAATGAAAGGATTCGAAAAATAAATTTACAGGTCACCTTTGCGTTTTCACTAGTAATTTTCTAATAATTTTAGGAGACATTTGATAGAAGAAATTTTTTCAGTTTAGTAGAATCTAAATTCGAAAAATTATGTTTTTTTTTTTCGCTTTACCTTTTAAAAAATAATATTCTCAACAAATAATATTTTTTCAAAAATAATTTTTACCAAGTTTCTCATAAACTTATGAGAAAAATGAGAATCTATCATTTCCGAGTTCAAAACAAAAATTTAATGAAAAAAATATTGATATTAAATTATTAAATATGACAATAAATTAATTATTATAATAAATTCTTAAAAAATATGTACAAATATTTTCAGTAATATTTTTTACTATGAAAAAGTTGGTCATCAATAATAATTTTTTAAATTTGTAAATTTTAGGAATTGTGATTCTCAATGTATAAAATGTTCATTTTTTCAAAGTATACGCTATTTATTAGAAATATTACATAAAAAGGAAAACAAAGAATTAAGATGACTGGAATTACTTCACAAATAACATATCTCGTCAATTAAAATTGTATTAAAAAAGTTGTATCATTTAGACAGTTCTAATTCAATAGCTTTCCAATTCTCGGTAAAAATTTACTTTTTTAATTATCAATTATCTATTCATTTAATTAATTTTTCTTTTATGAAACATATTATAATTTATAATTATAGTTATTTAATTTAACCAATAATTTTACAAATTTTGAATACGCAACTATATATGGAAAAAGTTTTAGTATTCACGTTGATTTGATTAGACTGAAAAATAACTTTACTATTTGATAACTAGTGGATAAAAATATTTGGGTTTATTATGATATTCTCATTAAGAGGAACTAATTTTCTTAAATATACCGTATAAATAATTATTAAATATAGAGAAAATTACACAGCTACCCTGTATTTTACTCATATTGTACCTATATCCCCTTCGTTTTTAAGAAATGATGAGAATAACATAACTCAATTCAATAAAATTATTTTAGGAGTAACTTAATTTCTCCGATGTACCTGTCATTTCATGAAATTAGTCTTTCATATATATAAGTTAACTAATTGAGACACAAATTCAGACAATGGAATACTGAAATAATGTGCAAAAAATAATATATGTACGCAAGTTTAGGAAGAAAGAAATAAGGTAACAGACAACTTTAAAACTAAAATTATGCTTGGCCACAAAAAACAGATGGCACGGGCAGCCGTCGTATAAGATGAGGCTGCCAAACATAGTCATTGGCGGAGGCATGTGTTATGCAATATCATCGTACGCTGAATGGAATAAAGGAGGGAAAATCCTTGTAAGACGATGACGTTTTTAAATATGTGCACGTTGTCACCCTAGACTAGAATCTAGACTCGTGAACTTGAATGAGTTTACTAATAAAGTTAACTAGAAAATTCACAACCACAATTAAGATTATTGGTAATAAAGCCAAAGCCGTCTAGCATTACCCATGTACTTGTAACAAGGAACAAAAAACTTGTTACGATCTCAGTCTGCAACTGCATAATTTCACTAAGGATCACAAAATCTCAATCGTCAAATAAGATGACAAATATTACCATCCAATAAGATGATTCAAAGTTCCCTTTTTCTTAGGTTACAGAAAAATTACACGGAATGGAACTAAAACAACCTTATTATTGAGACAGTATAATGTAACCTTGGAAGGTTTGTCCAGCAGCTAATACCAGAAAATACTGTTATAACCAACTTAAATTAGCATGATTTGGAAAATAGAGTCAGCTGAATCACAGAAATTTTGAAATTAAACGATAGGTCAATTCGGGTGATGCTAATGAGATTCTAGCATTCATCAGATTGCTCATCATATATACTATACAACAAATTTTGCAGTTAGAATTCAGCATCCAGCAGCTTCTAATGTTGCACTCCAGTGAGAATGAGCTATTCACAAAATATCTCAAGGCAAAAAATGACCTTGATTTCTGGTAACTTATAAAAATGATAAAATACCCAAACATTGGGGCAGGCAAAATAATATCCAGCACAAAAATAATGTATAACCAATTCGAGTACAGCATCTTCCATATCATTCCAAATAGATCATGTCCCATAGTAGTCGCCCATGTTCTCAACAAGATAGTCATATGGTGCAGTCAACCCATACTCGTACGCTCCACTCACTGTAGTCACTCTGTGTGAAGCTGAATAGCCACCACCTATGCTAACTTTTGCATTAACTTTGGCCCTGCCTTTGGCAGCCCTTTTGTTGTCATGTGGAAACTCAGCAGACAGCCTTCCCATTTGCTTCTGCAGATCAGCAACTGAATCATTAGCGAACTTTGTCTTGGAGTTCTTCTTACCGTCAACAAGCTTCAGTTCCAATCGGTACAAGGCACATGCATCACACATGCTAATCTCGTATTCATAAAGGTGCCACTCAAAATGGTTGAGCGGTTGTGGATCCATATAATAGGATCTCTTCAGCCCTCCAAACTCATTCATGACTTGCTTTCTGGATTCATGCCAACCACGTCCACTATAATCTGGCAATGACCTTTGCTTTCTGTTTCCACTCTCAAATGCTCTACGAGGCTTATCAAAGAAGAGCCACTCTCTAATAGTCTCACCCTCAAGAACAGACAGATCAAAGAGCTCTGCAATCAAATAAATGAATTGATTCAAGAAAGAACAATCTTGGAAACCCTTGTATCAGATACATCTCTAAAAAAATAACCTAACCCGTCAACCAAAGAAAAGGGACTAAAAGATCGAAAGTACCAGGCACATTCCACGGAGACTTTGCAGTTGCCGCTCCCTCGCATTCTGGGATGCCAACATCTTTTCCTTGTGCCTTTGCACTAAGGGCAGCAAAAAGTAAATTATCTTTTAAACCAATTCCCCCAGGTCGTAGAACTGGGGTCATACCTGGTGGCCCTTCATTCAAAGCTAAGGCAGCATGAAAGCTACTGCAGTAGTCTTGACACCAGTCCAACCCTTGCGCAGGCCTTGGACAGTCCCAAAGTGCACATTTTGGGCCTAAGAAAGCAGAAGGAGGAGGGCAGATACTTGGTAGGTAGCTAGATATATGAGGAATAGCTTCCTCCTCACAATAACCTGTACCATTAAAACCAGGGTAAAAGCCATGATCATAGTCCTGATGCAAATCAAACTGATGATATTCTAAAGCATGTCCATCTGGGTTGTTAGCGGCCACATTTTGAACACATGAGGTGGAGTTTTTGCACTCATCAATCAATGGGAAATCATGTTGCTGTTGGCCCTGCTTTACAGTTAAACCAGGAAACTTATTACAACCAGAAATGAATCTAATATTGAAAATAGACTGCTACTGAAATACAGGACAGAAAACGTGTAAATGCAGAATAACCATCAGAGCCTTTTCTTTTCCATTATTCAGAAAAGACATTAAGAAAAACTAGCCCAAAGCATATTACATCATAAAATAACCACTCAAATAGGGTAGGTAATGTCAACTGCAAACCAAAACAGTATACTTTCACATGACTCAATCACACAGGTAATCTATGAAACACTCCAACTTCTTATGACAAAGATGGGCAAAAAGACATATATTAGCAAGAAATGTATATTATACACATAAAAACTTATGTCCCAAAAATTGACTCATTAGACAGTTCAACCAGAAAACCAAGGATTCGTCCAACATATGCTGCATTTATAATGCTTGGATACATATAATGCACCACAACAACCACCAACAGCCATCTAGCTATTCGGGTGTTGACCTTGGTCCAGGTTCAAGTCAAACCCCAAATACACCAAACTACCCAAACACATACTTCCTCAACCCAGTCCCAACATGTCAAACGACCCTACCTACAAGTACCATTGACTGTTGTGGCAGGTCCTGTTATCAAAATTGCAAAGAAAGCTCAGATTACGCTTTCTTACAAGAAAGTTCCTGTTAGACCCATAGGAAATGAGAAAAGATGAAAAGTTTATGTTAGGAGAAAATTAAATAAAAAGAGTGCAGGGCAGTTTTGTTAGTTAGGATGGATAGGTCTATTTAAAGACCAACTGGGTTAGGAGGAAGGGACTTTTTGGATTGTGATTGTTGACAGGATATTCCTGTGTGAAAGGAAGAGTGCTTCCTTTGTAAATTCTGTGTAAACAACTGCTACAGAATTGACTACCAGTTTACATTCAGAAATTCTATTGTTTTCTCATTTCCTTTGCTATTTTACTGGTGTGAAATTCTTTGGTTCCTAACAATTGGTCCGACCTGCCGGATCCAAGTGTGGGTGGAAACTGCTGGATCTTTGATCAGGGAAGCATTCAAGAATGGGAGAAATGGAAGACCGTATGGGCGCTTCGGAGAAGTGGGCCAGCAAACAGGAGCGACTTATTGTAGATTTGAAAACAGACTTTGTGCAACAATTTTACTGGATTTTAAAGAAATCAAAGAAATGTTGAAAGATGTCAGGAAAAGTGGCAAGAGGGTTGAAAGAGGGAAAGATTTTGTTGTTAATACGAAGGTTGAAGCAACTAATAAGAAAGAAAGTTTCATGGTCATCAAAGAGACCAAAGAAAAGTTGCAAGACCTCCAAAAAAAGCATTAAGGGTTCTGAAGGAAAACAAAATTCAGAAATTGAGGAGTTGAAAAGAGAAGAGAGAACTGTTCAGGAGAATGTTCAGGAGAATAATTCAGAGGAGAAGGAGGAAGAAGGGGATTTGAAACCGTGCATGAGGAGAGTGGAATTACCTATTCTTGAAGGTGTTGATTCGCAAGGTTGGGATTCAAGAGCTGAAAAATTCCTTGAGGTACATCATGTGTCTACCATGGAGAAATTGAAGGTAGCGTTCTATCCAAACCATTGGTGCAAGTTTTGGAGGAAGAATTCCAAAAAACCTTCTTGTAATGAGTTTTCTATGGCTTTAATTCAGAGGTTTGGAGGGAAGGAGAGGAAACTTGTGTTTGAAAGGTTGGCCAGATTGAAAGAAAATCTAAGTGTTCTGCAGCCACTGACGTTGTTGCTCTGCCGTCCCCATTCCCGTTGTTGCCGCCACCGTCGTTGCCGCCGTCACTACCATCGACGCTGTCGTCGTCCCCTCAGCCGCCGCCGCCGCCGTTTGCGTCGGCGACATCACCGAGTGAGTCGCCTTTGCCATGCAATCACCATGTCGTGGAGATCGCGACGATCGGAGCTCCAATGGGTCTCCACGTGTCTCTCTCAATTTTATCACCATTGCCACCGTTCGTCGTGCGTGATGGCGAGACAGGCACTGTCGCCGGCGGCGATTACTGTCGCTCGAGTCGCCGTGGTTACCTCATTCGGGTTCTGCCTCCGCCATCCTGATCGGAGCCTATTTGATGGGTTAGGGTGTTTTCTCTCTCCACCGCTGTTCTCTACAAGGGTGGACATTTTTCCTCAAGAATTTGACCAGTTGTTCAAACTTCAGGATCAAATTGCTTCATTTCCTTCAAAGACCTTTGTAGCTATTGTTGTAGAAGAAAATGGATCTCCTTTAGGTGATATATTTGATCAGTTTGACTATGAACCAATAGCTGCTGCAACTCTTGGTCAAGGTCATCGTGCAAGATTAAAGGGGCGGAAGGTTGTTATTAAAGTGCAGAGGCCTAGACTCAAGGATCTTATTGAAATTGATCTGAAAAATTTGAGGGTTATTGCTGAATATCTTCAAAAGCTTCTAAAATCACACGGTGCAAAGAGGGATTGGGCTGCTATATATGAGTAGTGTGCCTCTGTGTTAGATCAGGAGATTGATTACACTAAGGAGGCTGAAAATGTATAATTGTTTGCAAGAATTAAAATAACCAAAATATAACTTTATATCCATTGGTGTTGACTGCAAAAGTTGATGACGTAAATGGTGGAAGATTGATCTTTTATGATTTTGGAAGGATGGGGAGTATCAGTCCAAATAGTCGAGAAGGTTTGCGTGAAGCATTTTATGGGGTTTATGAGAAAGATCCAAACAAGGTTCTACAAGCAATGATTCAAATGGGAGTTCTTGTCCCTACTGGAAATATGATTGTTGTTAGAAGAACAGCACAACCCTTCTGTAACAGTTTTGAGAAGCGCCAGGCTGCACAAAGGCGTGAGAGAGAAGCAACAACAACTGAACTTGGGTTCGAAAAACCATTAAGCAAGAAAAAAGAAAATAACAAGAAGAAACAATGTTTGGTTGCTATTGGTGAAGATTTATTATCTATTACAGCAGACCAGCCATTCCGATTTCCTGCTTCAATAACATTTGTTGTTAGAGCCTTCTCGGTGATGGATGGCATTGGAAAGGGGCTTGGTTCATGTTTTGATATTACTGAGATTGCCAAACCTTATGCCCTGGAGTTGCTAAGGTTTCGTGAAGCTGAGGTTGAAGTTGTCGTAAAGGACTTCAAGAAGAGATGGGAAAGACAATTTCAAGCATTTTACAACTTGTTTAGACATGCTGATAGGATTGACAAGCTTGCTGAAATGATCCAAAGACTGGAGCAAGGAGATCTAAAGCTCCGAGTTAGAACTTTGGAATCTGAGAAGAAAATAAAAGAGTTCATTGCAGCAAGAGGTGACTGTGAACAAATGTTACAAGCATGTTCTTCGTTTGGCGATAGTGTGAATCATGTTCAATTTAGACAAGTTCATTATCTGGTAATAACAAAATATGCTTCAGCCTGTAAGGTAGTTAAAGAGATTGAATCCAGTTTATTGAAGCATTTTAAGGAGCAAAGGGAACTGCTTCGAGACATATCAATTGCTTATATCAATATTGCAAATGATGTGATGGCCATGAAGGAACAATGTCCAGACTTCAACCTTGAGGACAAGGTTGTTCCAGCACAGCAAAGTATTGTTAGACCCATAGGAAATGAGAAAAGATGAAAAGTTTATGTTAGGAGAAAATTAAATAAAAAGAGTGCAGGGCAGTTTTGTTAGTTAGGATGGATGGGTCTATTTAAAGACCAACTGGGTTAGGAGGAAGGGACTTTTTGGATTGTGATTGTTGATAGGATATTCCTGTGTGAAAGGAAGAGTGCTTCCTTTGTAAATTCTGTGTAAACAACTGCTACAAAATTGACTACCAGTTTACATTCAGAAATTCTATTGTTTTCTCAGAAATTCTATTGTTTTCTCATTTCCTTCTCTATTTTACTGGTGTGAAATTCTTTGGTTCCTAACAGTTCCTCTTACATCAAGGTTCGTGATCAATGGTTGTTCCATGCAGCTTATCAAAGTCAACATTAAAAATTTTAAGCAACCCATAGAACAGGATCAAGCAATAACTACTTCAGACAAAGCCTTACTTATTCATTTCCAAGTCTATAAACTGACACAAATACAGTTCAAAGGCCCAATGTTGGTTCACCGGTAAAACAAAGAACATATTTGAATTAAAATACTGCACTAAGGGTTGAGTCAATCTTTGTCACTCTCAATTATGTGAAATGTATATATATACAAAGTAAATGAAAGTAACAACTAAATTTCCAACAGCAATATATGAAGGGCTGGGATTATCAGGTGAAAGGAGCATTAAGGATCCATGATTGCTGGAAAAACCACCATAACTGCCACCACTCTGGCATGCATTAGTTGTGGCCTGTTTGGGGTTTGCCCCAATTGTAGTGTCACGGATGATGTTTTAGTCTTACAACGACTAGTAGAGATATGGTTTAAAAATCAAAACAAATCATCAATTATAACATTGATGATTAGTCATTAAAAATATATAAATATAAAATTTTATAATATGAAAATAAATCAAGTACGCAGATAAATTATTTACTTATTTTCTACACATATTACTTGTTAGAATTCTCCACAACCTCTGAAAGACAACCTAGCAAGAAGTTGCCCTACTTCTCTTCAGTCGTCTCTTCTGTTTTCCTCTCTTTTCTACAGCAGTCCATCTCAGTTCGAAAAATACAAGGTGCACGTCACCTACTTCCCCCCAGCCCCATTATCCTTGCGACTGGTGACAGATCAAATCCTACTACCAAAGGGTCTCTGTCAGTGTAATATCCCCAAGGCCCAGTTCTTGATCTGCTGGGTTAAGTTGGTCCATCTGAACAGCAACTGAAGACATCTCTGAGATAAGCCCTCAGAGCTCTCCACTGACAAGATTTTGTCCACATCCAACGACTCACCCTGGTTTATTAACATATGCTGTTTGGCCCACTAACAATAATTTGTATGACCAAAACGGGGAAGAATTGATATTCAAGCAATTCTTCCATTATTACATCAATTAACATGCAATTCCTACAACAAGATACTCCATATAATTCATATCAATTGACTGAAGATTAGAAGCAAATCCATGAATCAATTTGCAACTCATACAATTCCAAGAAAAAGTTGTGTGAACACAACATACCACTAAGTACTGTATTATATGACAAGATAGTTGAACTGGTATACTCTTCGCTCAGTAATGTCTACTTTACTCCTCATCTCCTTAATATATAATTTCCTTTATCCCCTTTAACCTCTCCCCCCAATCCCAAAAAGAAAGATATATTGTCATGTTTTGCATTCTGCATTTCTGTTTGAGTACATCAATTACCTGACTTCTTTATAAATAATAGATGTGAGCCAATTATCCAAAAAGGAGAAACAAGTTACGAAGTTACAAAAGGAAAATAAACATATATAATCATTCAATCCAAATATAGCATAGAAAGATAGACTTTGTGTGGTGAATTTTGAAAGCCATGCCTAAAAGAACCCACTTCATGTTCAGTGGGAAAAAATCTATAGGCAAAAGTCATATGGATAATATTTACAAATTCCATTAAACAGTGTCAACCATCTCTGAAGCATCTGCGATTTATATATGAAGTTAGAGTAATAAAAATAGAAAATTACAAGCAATACATAAACAACTAATGTCACTACCACACAGACCTGCAAAATGATTATCACCAAAAAGTCCTCGAAAAGCAAAAATCACTCACCTCCTGGAACATGACCTTACCCCCATGCTGTAGTGTCCGATCATTAGGTTCAGGCTTAGGAGCAGCGAACGGACTAGAGGCATCATCTTCCTCGTCACAAAGCTGCAATAGACGACAAATATCGGTGGAGAATGACCCAAGACTGCCACCCTATATTAACCCATAAACACAACAGTTCACAATCACAGCTTTACCACAAAAACTGCCATTCAAGTTCGCACATGTCCATCACAATTGGAAAAGTACAGGTTAGAAACACGCAATCATGATAGATATCTCATTTTTAAATCTAAAACAAAGTTCACTAGTTTCAGCAACATGAAAATGATCTTACTTGCTGCAACGAAGATGCAGGCGAGGGCTCATTGAGCTCGGCCTTCCACTCGCGAAGCATTTGATGAACTTGCTCCTCAAGCACTGCAGCATCAACAGTGCGGCTCTCCTTCCTAGCAAACTGCAGATCCAGGAACATCACCTGCAGGTCATCCACACGGTTCTTCGCCTTGTCCTTAAAGAGCCTGTGCGATGCAGAGTTCCAGCTGTTCTTGGGAACCTTCTTCATTGCCAAACCTGAAGTTCGCCAACAAAACCATACACTCACCAATATCACAAACTGAGTTACAGTCCATCACAAAAATGAAACCTACAAAAAGATAGAGAGAAAACCCCCAAAAATGAACACAACTATCAGAAGCATATCCCAGCCTCGCTAAACATAGATCCAAACAATCAAATTATTAAATCACAGAAAGAAATAAACCCAAAATCTCAAAAAACAAAAACAAATTAAGCATGCAAATAAACCCAATTTCGATGAAAACGATCAAAGCAGTTCGAGCAAGTACCGAGGCAGAACCGACCCAAGTCAATATTCAGTAAAAGATCGAAAACACAAAACGTGAATTGGATGAAAAATGGGACAGCAAGAGGAACAGCTAAGAAGTGTGGTGGATCGAATTGAAAGGTGATTTTTGCAGAGCGGAACGGTGGTTACCTCAGATTCTGTGATAATAGCTTTCCAACAAAATAAAAAGAAAAAAAAAATAGTAGTATTTTTTTAGCTGAAAACACAGATATCAGTTTCCTCACACACTGTCTCTTCAAAAAATTGAGAAGGTGAGGAAATTGATATAAGGGAATGGAAATGAGAGAAAAAGAGAGAAAATAAAATAAAATAAAATAAAATAAAAGAGCTAAAAAGAAGAATGCTTTTCAGTTGGTGAGTTTCTGTCCCTCATTTGCTCCCTCGAGAGGCAATCAACAAGCGAAAGGTTACAAACAGTGAAGAATATGAATATGCGTTTATGGAATCATTGTAGTAATACTCTCTTCCTTGGTTAAGACGAATAAAGTAACTGATAATTTGTATTGTTAATTTACAAGTTAGTATGGATTTTATAAAATGTTTAAAAAATATATTAAATATATTTATTTTAAGAGCTTTTAACTGTCAAGTTATAAGTCTTTTTAGTTAATTTGTAATTTTTATTAATATTTTTTATTTTTATTTTTTATTATCTTTAATTTATTTTTAATTATTATTATCTATTTTTTATCAAAATAAAAGTACTTTTAATATCATAATACAATTAAAAAATATTAAATATTTATTTTAACTATTGTATTATTGTTAATGTTTATTGTGTTTTCTTTTTAATTTTTTGGTTTGATTCAAATTAAAAAAAATATTATATTGCAACACAATGAATGTTTTCATTTCATAATAAACAATAAAAATATAAAATAATAATAAATATAATAATAGTTTAATTAAAAATTAAATATAAAATATAAAAAATTAATAATTATTATATTAATTTATGTAATACACCAAACATAAATCATATAATATAGATACCATGATATTTACAAATCATTAAGTATTTTAAAATAAAAAATATAGATACCCAAATGGATACAAATTTATGAAAATATAAAATCAGCAAGAATTATATATAATTCCTTCTCAAACGAGTTTCAGAATTTTTATATAGTATAATTATAGCAGATTATCATAAAAACAACAAATATCACGGTAAACTAGTTTATTTTTGGCATAAAAATTTTTATTAATGTCTGATTCAGTTTTCAAACAAAGATTTTTCTTTTCTTTGTTTTTTCTATTCTTTCTCTTTCTTTTTCTTTTTCTTTATCTTCTTCCTCTTCTCTTTTTTTCTTTTCTTTCTCTTCTCTTTTTATTTTTTCTTTCTCTTCTTCTCTCTCTTTTTTTTTTCTCATCTTTCTTCTTTCTTTTTCTCTTCTCTTTCTCTCTTCACTTTCTCTTCTTTATGTATGATAATTGCAATTTTTCTCTTAACACTTTTTCTCTTTTTACAAATTATTTTTCTTCATTTGAAAGTTTTCTTCCTTGTTTAACAAGCTCTTTCATTTCTCCTACATATTTTTCTTATTTTCTTTGCTTTTCCCTATCCATGTTTGTGTTTCTTTAAACCTAGATATGAAATTGAAGGAGTATCCCTCCCTCTTAAATTTGTGATTAGGTTCTGAAGGGGTATACTATTAAGCATATTGTTATTCTACCTTCACACAAAGTTGAACTAGTTCATTTAAATCACTATAGGATAGTAGCTCAACTCTATTCCTAATGTCTTGGTCAAGACCATTGAAAAACCTATCTATTGTATTCTTAAGTTCTTCTTTAATATCTGCCTTCATTATGAGTAACTCAATTTTGTGTCTATACTCTTCCATACTCATGCTCCATTGTTTGAGTGTATGAAGTTGATTCATCAATTCCCTATAATGATAGGGGGCATGTCTTTTCATTAGGATAACCCTAAGTTCATTCCAATATTGAATCTGTGGTTCATGATGGGTCCTAAGATCATGAACTAAAGATGTGCACTAATTCAAAGCTAGTCCTTCAAAGTTTAAGGAGACTAAAAACACTATTCTCTCATGGTCTATCTGCTAGTACTCAAATATCTGCTAAACATTATCTTCAAATCTAATTATTTTCAACATTGTCTTTTTCGTAGAAAGGAGGAAGGTCAACCTTGGACTCATTGGGATAGGTTGGAGTTCTATACTTATGATGATGTTTAGGAGGTGGTGGATAGAAATTACTATAGCAATAATTACTACACCTTCCTTCTTCTATTTGGTAATAAGGGTCCCTATGAGGTTCTCTTTTGTGATGTAGTCTCAAAGTCATCATAATAGTTCCATCTCCTACTGAACTCGTCACTATGTTTATCTTTATTCCTCTCCATCATCCTTTCCATCACCACCCACATGTCTTCCAAAGCTTTATTTATGCTATTATTTGTTATCTTAGTTAGGTTTTTCTCTGTTTCCCTCAACTCCTCTCTCACCTAGTCTCCATCATAATTTCTCATACTTGCTTGAAAACTAGAGGAAGCATGGTCACTCGTCTTTTGTTTTAAAAAGGTTTTCACAAAGATTTTATAAAAATCAACAAAAGATTATGTGACGAAAGAGTTTTCACAAAAGAAGTTTTTATATTTTGGTGAAGTTCCTAACAAGAAACAAGATGAAAAGATTTCGAGTAGACTCCTAAGAAAAGAGAGGTACGCCACTTGGACAACTTAAGTACCAAGTCTTTTATAGCCAAAGTGTTCCCTAGTCATCTTTCACATCATTCCTTAAAAGAAACTTTAAAACAATTTTTCCTAATTAGTGTGTGTCTCGTGATCCTAGAGACCAAAGGAAAGTCTACTAACTTTTAAGTACTTTTGACTTTGATCCTAATTGTCATGGAGATATAGGAAAAGTACAATGACAAGGTAAAATAAAAACAAGAAAATATGAGAAATAAAGAAAGCAATTAAAACTACTTATGTCCTAGGTGAAAGTGCAAGTGATACTTAGAGCCCCTTGACACACTTTCACTTTTACTCGCCTTTCACTCTTACAAATTTCAAGTTGGGATTGTTTTTTAATGCATTTTCCCAACACAACAAAACAAAAAAAAATGCTTTACTAGCATTCAATTACAATACACATAATTATGTGACAATGATTTATAAAAAAAGGTTCTTTCACTTTTGCTTTGCTTGACACTATGGTGTTTTCACTTTATTGTTTCTCACTTTTGCTTTGCACCTTCCACTTGTTTAGACTCATTAAAAGAAAAAATCTCCTTTGACAAGCTTCTCTTTTTTCAAGATGCTACCTAATAATGTTAGATAATCATCATACAAATTCACAAGTCCAAGGATTTTTTTCCATTTCAAGGCCAAGAAACATAAAATCAAGAAAAACTCAAATTAAAAATTGTTAAGCTCAAGAAGATTATTATGTATGACAAAGCTAAATGAGTATTTTAAAATACGCAAAATAAGAAATTAAGGCTGGCAAGAAAATTAGGCACCGAAAAAGGAAACCTAGGAACGGTTCTAGAGTAGATTATAAACACAGAAAAAAAAAACAACTAGAGTAATCTGGCAATAGTAACTATTTGATTTGTGTAATTTTTTTTACAAGTTATTTGACCTTCAAATATTTTTTTGAACTAAACAATACAATACAGAGTATTGGAAAATTTAGAACAATTGCTAAACTGAGAGCTTTCAGCGAACAGAGGAACCAGTACTTCAGCACTTGACGTTCATGCTTGTACAATTTTTTAGTTTTTTTGTACCGCAAATTTGAATGTATTTTTTTAACTATAGTTTCTCAACATTTTAAAGTACTCTCACAAAAATTTTCACATGAATATAATGCATATAATTTTAGCAATAAAGTTTCCAATCTAGTGTTACTTTAGTAAAAATTGCTAACGAAAAGGAATCTACAGAAGCCAATGAATTGGAACAATACAACTACACACAATGGAAACCTAACTCTAATAAACTCACTAGCGATCTATTAGAAAGTTAAGGAACTCCAAAAAGTGAAAAGGAAAAGCAGAAAAAGTTTCGCACAAGTGGAATTTACTCAAGACATTTTATCAAACACATAGAAGACATAGTATAAGCATTTCAACAAACACCTTATAAACAAGTTTCTACAGCGAATGTTTTATGATAATTCAAGGAAGAACATTACTTAGAACATGACATGTAAGGATTATAAACTGAAAATTACTCAAATATAAAGTAATTCCATCGAACGAAATTGAATAAAACTCAAGAAAACAACAAACACAAAATGCAATAGCACATGTAACGAAAACTCCTACATATGTTGTTGTTCTTGGGTGGTTCAAGGAAGAGCAATAGTTTTGAACTGATTAAAATCAGTAACAAATGATTAAAAAAGTGGAGAACAATTCAAGACCTGAAAACATGATGAACAACACAGAAAGGGAAAAAAAATGAAAGAAACATTCATCTCTTGAAGAACCTAAGCTCCGATGCAAATTGATGTAATTCTAGCTTCAATTGCATGTTTCATCCTTGCTTCTTCCTAGATTGCTTGTGGTTTGTGAATTTTGAAGATGATGCAGTGAAATTTGAAGTGTTTAGGATGTGTAAGATGGGTTTGGAAGAGAATTAGGTGTGAGGTTAGGTCAACACACTTAGGAGGAAACTAGAGAGAGTCTTGAAAATTGAGACTACTCTAGAGAGTTGCTAGAACAAGAAGAGGCATTTGGAAACCACTCCAATTCTTATTCATTCAAAAGCTAAATTTTTAATTACATAAACTTTCTATTTATAGACCAAAAGATGACTTATCTTGCAAGTTTCTCAAAAATTCTTCAATAAGAGCTTGACAAGTGGCAAGGCATGAGTAGAGATGATCCTCTCCATCAGAAGAGTGCCATGTAGAAAAGGTAGCTTACAACCCATGCTTCAAATACTCTCCAATTTGAGGTGGACAAGTGGCAAAAGAAGCTAGTAGAAGAAACTCCTATGTGGCACTTTTGAGTGGCATGTGGTGCCTTCTTAGACTCATTTTTCCTATGTGGCACCTTTTTGGGGACTTCTTTCAATCGTAACCGTCCACTTTTTTCTTATGGACTTCAAGGGGAAAAATCCTAGACTACTTGGCCCAAAATACAAGGCCCAAAATAAAATTCTACATTACCCACCCCTATACATTTTTTACAAGTAAAGATCTTGTAATCTTGAAACTCAAAAATCTCTAGAGTGATCTTCTACAATTTTGAACTTGGGCTCAAAAGTTTGTTTGAAGGCCCAAACAAGCCCAAATAGGCCCAATCTTCTAATAAGCTTCTGATCAAGACTCTAACTAAGTAACCTCTTTATTCTTGTTTGTAGTCTAGGAGATGGGTTTGCATCCTTGATTCTCATATAATGATAGATATTGTTGACGTCCTTGGTCTAAAAATAATCCACTTCTTCAATTTGAGAACCACTAGGCATTTGGCATTAATCATTGGACTGATTGCCTCCACAAAAGTCACACCTTAACATTGGTTGAGTTGGAACTAAAGCAGCTTACATGACTCGTATGTGTTGAGGGTAGCATTTTGGAAGAAGAGAAGTTTGCTAAGGGTGAGTCCTCTTTTGAGAGTTTACAAGTGGAAGGCTCAAGGCAAAGTGAGGAACAATATAGGAAAAATACACCAAAAAGAAGAGCAATAAAATAACAAATTATTGTGAAAACAATTGTCAAGGAACTTTAATGTTTTTTTTTTAATTTTTGTAAACATTTTTCTGTTTTGGTTGTGTTGGGAAAATGCATTAAAAACAATCCCAACTTCAGCATTGTAATAGTTGTTGAAAAATATGATGGCCAAAGTTCAAAAGGTGGGTGAATTGAACTATTAACTCTTTTTCAAAACTTGGAAGTATAAATAAGTATTTTTATTAAACTATGATTACAATGTAGAGAATACTCAAAACAACAGGTTAAATGAGCGAACAACAAGTTAAAAAGAGACTAAGTATGTTTAGAATAGAAAAATAACTTGTTAAAACAGAAACAACTTGTTAAAAGATTTCTAGCAGTTATGGAAAAATGCAAATAACAAGTTGAAATTAAAAACAGTTTGTTATAAATCCTTTTCAGAACTTAGACAATTTTCCAACCAGTAGCAGAATTTAACCAGTTAAACCAGATTTCAATCAGTTGAAATTACATCACTGCAGTAGTGAATTTAAACTAGTAAAACGAGTTTAGCAATATGAATAACAACACCAACATAGTATAAGAAGTAAACTCTCTATATTAAAGGAAATGAATATACAAAACAAACTAATTAATATATAAGAAGGCTTAGGAGTCCTACCGTAGTTAAGAATACAAATTTATTATGCAGTGGCAATGAACAGAATGTAATTACAAAATTATTCACACTGATGCAACACTCAAGATATCACACAGAATTTGGATCTCTAGTAATATCCAGATCCGTTTAAAAGGACCTAGCACAACATTACAGCTCCAGTGTGATAAGAATGTAATGACAGAACTAGCAGGGCAAAATAAATTGGATATTACAGTGAGCACTAATATGCAAAAAGATTACACTAATTTTAATACTGAAACTAGAAGTGAGAAATCAGCAGATTAGTTCAATCAATTTTCTGTTATATTGACCGAGATATCTAGTAAACAACACAATGTGTTCAACTAGCAATTATACCAAATCCTATCTTAGAAAACCAAATAGAATATCAACAATGTTTATGACACAAAACTTAAACAGTACAGAATAGAGTACTATCCCAACAATAAAACCTTTAATACAACAGAGTCAATATACCAAGAACAAGATCACAGAACATGTAGAGGCTATCTAAATCGAAAAACATATCCAAGAATATGAATTATATAGCCACAGAGATATTACCACAACAATTGAAACTAATATAATTTCAAAGTATTACCAAAATTATGCAAAAAACAGTTTCACAAAATCAAAATATAGTACACTAAATCAGTAGAGGAGTTATCAAATGACAACAGATCTAGAGCATCCAAATACTCAATATAAACCAATCAAGATACAAATTCTGCAGTAAAATACTGGAATACAATGGGTTAAAATTCGATTTTATCAGATTAAAAACGTTGTCAGAATGAATATTTTGAATTTGTCCAGAAAAATAACATGTTGTTCTTGATTTTAACAGGTTATTTGTATCAGTAAAATGAAAACAACACCAATACAGTTCGTGAATTCAAAGAGTAAGGGAGGGATAAAATCACATAAACAATTTCAATGTCTAGATGTTAGTCATTTTTATATTGTATGTGTAATAGATAGAAATTAAATGTGAAAGAATTTTGAATTATACCTGGAGTTGTTGCTTTGAGCACATCTCTGCTTTAATTTTGCTAAGAGACTATTGCCTTCTACACAGTCTCAGTCCTTCACCAATCCGGAAGGATCAATACCCAAAAAACCAGAAAACACAAATTAGAAACACCCAAGTTCAAAATCAGATATTCCAAAACCACAATTCATCAGAATAACCGATATCCAACACATAATGAGTTTAAACACTGAATCAAATGTTCATCAAAATCCAATTCGAAAATTATCTCAAATAGAATCAACTTCATTAAAGCCCAGAACACTAATCAACAAGCTAAAATGCAATTTGAAACCATACCCATACAAATTCATAAATCTCCAATATCGAAGCAAGAAACACCAACGATCACACAAGAAAAAACCAAAATTTGAAACTTAGAACAAAATAAATTCAATCCAAAATTAGGAATAGTAATCCAAAAAATTCTCAATCTTCTAAAATAGAGTAAAACCCAATCAAAATTCACCCGAAAATAGAGTCAAACCATAGTTGAAACTAATCCTTAAACATAAGTAAAAAACGTAGCCATCACTCAAACAACCTAGAAGTAAAAACCCCAATAGGAATTAAACAGAAACCGAAATACAAAACCTAATTGAATACAAAAATTTAAAGATCTAATTTCAAACTCACAACTTATATCAGAAATAGAACCCTAAACACTGGAACCCAAACCCATCAGGAAAACTTTCCAACCCCCATAGCCCAAAATTTCCCAAAATAGCTAACATCAGAACCACAAAAAACCTAAGTCGAAATCCAAATACCAAACCCCCATTTCAGAAAAACTTCCAATTCAATCAAAAACCCAACAGAATCTAATACTCAAAATCCTCAACTCGAAGAAAACTTTTGAACCTATAAACAAACCCAAAAAAAGGGAAAAAGTGAAAAAGTCAAACCTTCGATTAGCTACCACCACGCTCTTTTTCTCCATTCCCGCGTTTCGACATCCTTCTTCGTCATTCTCATTACCCCCGGGCCATTAATCATACCTTGCACAAAAGAAAGTGAAAGAAAAATGAAAACTTGAACTAGAAATTTAAACAAGTGTGAGAAAGGAAAGAAAGGTCAAACCTTTCTCTTGAAACCTGAAATTATCAATACCCTAGCTTCTGAGAATGCCACTGCCACGCGTTCTATCTCGCACAAAGGAGGAATAAAAATGGTGAGAACTTAAAACAAAAGCAAAATGAAGAAATGTAGGTGCAACATTTTTGGGCTCACTTAAATAAAAAATGTATGTGTAGTATTTTCGCTCACCAAATACAAAATTAATATGAAGCTGGGCTTGGTGCACTTCGCATAAGGAAACTGAAATGATTTGTGTGTGTTGAATTTTTATGCCCAATTATTTGTTTCTTTTGCAATCATAATATCATAGTTGGCATTTAATTTATTTTTATTATTATTCTTATTCCATTTTTTTTACATCAATAAATATGATTGTTTTAAATAAATTTGTTAACATAAAAAACATCAAATTTCCAAAAATAAAAAATAAAAAATTTTCAAAAATTAACAACACTAACACCATCATATAAATTTTCAAATTAGAACTACGTGATCCTTGATTTTCCATTTGAGTGGAAATGCGTATGAGCAGGATAAATTCTTGTCGGGCCTAATAAAATAAAAAATATTTTCTTTGTTTATTCTTTGCTTGTTTATTTTTATTTCATTTATATCTTTGTTTGTTTATATTTATTTGTTTTATTATTTTTATTTGCATCTTTTATTTGTCTTAAATTGTATTTTTTTTTGGGAAAAATAACATTTAGTAAAACCACACTCATTTTTCTTATTTGATTAAAGGTATCGTCTTAGGACAAGTGTTGTGGGGGTCCTAGCGCCTTCCCCACCCGTAACCAACTCCCGAATCTTAAATTTGGTTTGCAGACTACTTTTTATTTTTGGTTTTTTTTATAGTTTTCCAACAATAAACTATGGTGGCGACTCCATTCTCAATTTAAATATATTTTTAAAATTTATTTTCTATCGCCCCGTCGTGATCTCGGTCGCGATAGTGAAAAGTGATTAGTACATGAAAGTGTGTCAAGGGGCTCAAAAGTGTCACTTGCACTTTTATCATAGGACACGTCTAACTTTTATTGTTTTCTTTATTTCTCTTACTTTTTTGCAATTATTTTTACTTTGTTATTTTACTTTTTCTTAAGTCTCGATGACAACTAGGATCAAAGTAAAAAATGCCTAAACATTAGTAGACCATCCATTGATCTCTAGGTTCATGAGAGCACACACTATCTAGGAAAAAATGTTTAAAAGTTTCTATTGAGGGATGATGTTGAAGAGGGACTGCAAAACACTCTGGCTAGGAAAGACTTGGTACTTAAGTTGCCCAAGTGACAACCCCTCTTTCCTAGGAGCTTACTCGGAATCCTTTCATCTTGTTTTTTGTTAAGAACTTCACCAAAAATATAAAAACTTCTTTTCCAAAAACTCTTTTTGTCACTTAATTTTTTAATCTTTGTGAAAACCTTTTACAAAGAACAAAAAAACAAAAACTTAGTGACCATGATTCCTCTAGTGTTCAAACGGGTATGAGAAATAATGAGGGAGAGTGGGTTAGAGAAGAGTTGAAAGAAACAGAGAAAAAAATTAACTAAGATAGTGGATAATAACATAAATAAAGATTTGGAATATATGATGGTGATGATGGAGAGAATGATGACAAGAAAGATAAGCATAGTGAGGGTTTAAATAAAGAAAAAAAAAACATCATAGGGACTTTCATCACTGAAGGGGGTGTAGTAATCCTTAAGAATTTGGTCTAGAACCTAGGATTGTGTGTTGTGGGGTAAGTTCGAGTTCAAATCAGTGATGCATACAATCTTAATCAAGGATGAGCTCCATAAGTATTTTCTGAATTAACAAAATTTTTGAGAAATCATTAAAATCAAAACTTGCGTTTTGATCAACTGTTTTAACTAATTGGAGAAAAACAGTCGACTATTTGAAAAATCAATCGACTGAATTTTAAATGACAGTTGTCTATAAATAGCAGGCGCGAAATTTTGGAAAGACATGAAAAAATCATTCTAAACTTTTTCTGATCAAGAACATTGTGTTTTCAAAGAGAGCAAAAGCGCCCTTGTGTCTAGTGATCAAGATCAATCAACGTTTTCATCAAGAACTGCTTTCTTCAACTACTACTAGAGCTTTGATTTGACTGAGACAATTCTTCACTGATCTAATCATCAGACTAAGCCTTCTATACCTTTGCTTTATTACTTTTGTATTTTGTTGTATAGAAGTGCCTGTTCTACTGAGTTTGAATAATTCTTTCACTGTATTGAATTGTCTTCTGTTGTGAGTTGCCTTGGTTGGTAATTATGTTTTGTATAGTGGGTTCTGTACAGGTTGTGACTTGTTGAGGGGATCAGCAAGGCGTTTTCCAGTTTATACAGTGGAGTTTGTATAGTTATGGGTTCTGCTGTAGGTTCAGCAGATTGTTTATTGTGTGGAGCAATGTTTACTTGTGGGGAGCAAGTTGTTTTTCTGTAAACTGATCTGGTTTGATCTTTTTATAGTGGAAATCCTTACAGTGGTGTAAGGGACTGGACGTAGCCCTTATGGAAGGGTGAACCAGGATAAAATCTGCTGTGTCTTGTTCTCTCTTGCTCTTTCTTGATTGTTCTTTATTGTTCTTGTTAAAACTAGTTGTGTTTCTTGAATTTTCAGAATCAATTGAATCTTGCTAATTGAATAACTTCATCAACTTTCTGAAAGCATTTTTAGTAACAACTTAAAACACATATTTTGTTTTAACACAGTCTACTCTGAACTGTTTTGAATCTGTTATTAACCAGTATATTAGTTTTTTGTAAATCTGCAGTTTCGCAATTTATTGGGTTTACTATTTATCAATTTGTTTTTCCAGAAAACTCAATCTTTCATTATTGTTGATTAAAGACTGTTTTCATACACTTAACATAGTTTGTATTGTTTAATAAAAAGTTCTTTAATCAGTGAATCATTACAAATTTGAAGTTGATCTAATTCTTTGATTTCTTGATTCAACTTTTCAAGAACTGCTTTTACAGTATACTGTGTATTCAAGAACTGTTTTCTGGTTACAGTTTATTGTATCTGGTTGATTAATATTGTGCTGAAACTGTTTGTTGAACCTTTGCTGTTTGCTTAACATATCTTCTTGAGTAGTTTTCATAAAAATTATTCATTCTCCAAACAGTTTGCGAAAATTTTCAAGTGTTTAATTCACCCCCCTCTTGAACTTGACCAAAACATATTTTACAATTGGCATCAGAGCTAGGACTTGAATCCTAGTCAAGTTTTTCGATCCATGGCCGAGAACAAGTTGCCTTTTGCCAAGGGAGCGTCTATACATAGGCCACCCATGTTTTCTGGGGTTAATTACCAATTTCGGAAAGTGAGAATGAAGATTTTTGTTGAATCTATTGACCGAGGTATATGGAATGCAATAGTGAATGGACCTTACATTCCAGTTTCTGTTGTGAATGGAATATCTGTTGCAAAGCCATTTGATGAGTTGACTGATGTTGAAAATAAACGTGTTCAATATGATTGTGTAGCCAAGAACATAATAACTTCAGCTTTGAATCTGGATGAGTTTTTCAGAGTCTCGCAGTGCAGTTCTGCAAAGGAGATGTGGGATATACTTGAGGTTACTCATGAAGGCACTATTGAAGTCAAACGGGCTAGAAAGCATGCGCTGATTCAAGAATATGAATTATTCAGAATGCAGCAAGGTGAGTCAATTGCTGATGTGCAGAAGAGATTCACTCACATAGTGAATCACTTGATCGGGTTTAGAAAGTAGTGTGACAAAGAGGAGCTGAATATCAAGATCCTCAAATGTTTGGACAGAAGTTGGCAGCCCAAGGTCACTACAATTTTAGAGAGCAGAGATTTGACAACTCTCACCACAGCGGCACTCTTTGGAAAGTTGAGAGAACATGAACTAGAAATGACGAGGTTGAAAGAGATGGAATCTGTTGAGAAGAAAACTAGAAGCCTCACACTCAAATCAAAGGCTGCTGAAATTGAAACTAGTGAGGACAACTCAGAATAAGATAGTGATACTGAGAACCTCAGTCTGCTGACAAAGAAATTCCATAAATTCATCAAGCTAAAGAGCAGGGCAAAGAATCAACAATCTAAAAGGTATACTAGAAAACCTGATTCAAATTCAAATAAGCTAACCTGTTATGGCTGTGGCAAAAAGGACATGAAAGCAGACTGTCTAAATCTGGCTAACAAAGAGAAGAGCATTGAAAAAAAGAATTACAAAGCTGGAAAGGAAAGAAAGGCATACATTGCATGGGAAGACAATGCATCTTCATCCAGCAGCTCTTCACAGGAAGACATTGAAGCAAATCTGTGTTTCATGGTTGGAAAGAATTCTGATGTTAGTAGTGAAGATTCCAGCATTTCATTTAACAGTGCAAATTACAGTTCACTGCTTCAAGCTTTTCATGAAACTCATGAAGAAGCAAATAGATTGGCCTCATCTAACAATAGACTGAAAACTTTGAATAATTGGTTAAAAGTGGAAGATGAAATTTTAGAATTGAAAACTGATTTTGATCATTTGGAAATGATTTACAAAGCTTTCAGCAGTCTTGACTCTAGTCAGCCAGTTAACTGTGAAAACTGTGAAGCTCTGCAGAACAAAGTAAATTACTTAATCACTACTGCTTCTAAACTTTCAATGGGTACTACAAACTTAAATGCCATTTTGGGTTATCAAAACTGTGTTTTCAAAAAAGCAGGCATTGGTTATCAAACTGGTTTTCAAAGAAAACAGAAGAAGTATGGTAGCTTTTCTAAAACAGATGCACAACAATTTTCATCACCATTGACCTATTTTTATTGTATGAGAAACGACCACTCTGTGAAGAACTGTAAAATTAGAAAGTTTTATGTGCCAAAAGGACTAGTTAGGTGGGTGCCCATAAGCACATCTAACACTGCTGGAACCAAATTTAACTGGGTACCAAAACCTCAAATTTAATCTGTTTTGCAGGAACAGTCAACATCTAGTAAACTGATGTGGTATCTGGACAGTGGATTCTCAAAGCACATGACAGGAGAGGCTTCACAATTGATTAACTTGAAATGGAAACCAACAGGATTTGTCACCTATGGAGACAACAATCGAGGAAGAATTCTTGGTGTTGGTGATATAGGAAGCGAGAATAAAGTGATCATAAAGGATGTGTTGCTGGTAAAAGGTCTGAAACATAGTCTGCTGAGTATCAGTCAACTGTGTGATCATGGATACAAGATCACATTTGAACCAGAGCAATGCACTATAGCAGACTCAGAATGTACTGAAACAATTCTTGTAGGTAAAAGAGTAAGTAATGTTTATATGCTTAATGTCTCAAGCATCATTCCTAGTATGAACTGTTTGCTATCCCGAGATGATGAATCTTGGTTGTGGCATAGGAGACTTGCACACATTCACATGCATCATCTAAATAGGATTACATCTAAGGATCTTGAAATTGGTCTTCCTAAGCTTAAGTTTGAGAGGAACAAACTGTGTGAAGGGTAAGCAAACTAAAAGCTTTTTTAAACCAATTAATGTTGTTTCAAAAACTAGACCACTTGTGCTGCTGCATGTGAATTTATTTGGTCCCTCAAGAACCAAAAGCCTAGGTGGTAATTACTATGGTCTAGTAATTGTAGATGATTACTCACGGTTTACATGGACCTTATTCATTTCTTCAAAAGATGAGACTTACCATGTGTTTAAGAATTTTGCCAAAGTTGTACAAAATGAGAAAAACAGCAACATAATGTCTATCAAATCAGATCATGATAGAGAATTCCAGAATGAGAAGTTTAACAGATTCTACAGTAAGCTGGGAATCAAGCACAACTTTTCAGCACCAAGAACTCCACAGCAGAATGGAGTTGTAGAAAGAAAAAACAGATCTTTGGAGGAAATGGCCAGAATGATGTTGAATGAGACTGGACTACCTAAATACTTCTGGGCAGATGCTTGTAGCACAGCGTGCTATGTACTAAATAGAGTGCTGATAAGACTAATAACTCCCTATGAACTATTCAAAGGAAGAAAACTGAATTTGTCTCACCTAAAGGTCTTTGGCTGTAAGTGTTTCATACTTAATAATGGTAAGGACAACTTGGGTAAGTTTGATTCCAAGTCTGATGATGGTATTTTTCTGGGTTACTTACAACATGGTCATGCTTATCATGTCTATAACAAGAGGACTATGCTGGTAGAGGAATCTGTACATGTAAATTTTGATGAAACTAACCAAGATATGCAGGAAAGATCTAAGACATGTGCAGATGATGAAATTCCAATTATTCAACAAGCTGGTACTGAACTAGAAAATAAGACTGAAGAAACCACTGTGCTACCAGAAATTCAGTCAACAGAACCAGAAGATCAATCTGTTGAACAAGGAGTTATTACTGACAGGATCATTTTCGGATTGCCTAAGAAGTGCAGAGTTCCTAGGAATTTGTCATTGGATAATGTAATTGGACAGGTGCAGAAAGGAATTTCAACCAGAAGTACACTGAATCAATTCTGTGAAGATATGGCATTTGTTTCACAAACTGAACCAAAGACTGTAGCTGATGGACTGGAAGACAGCAACTAGATAACTGCTATGCATGAAGAACTGAACCAGTTTGCAAGGAATGAGGTCTGGACACTTGTTCAGAGAACCAGTGAGATGAATGTCATTGGCACCAAGTGGGTGTTCAAGAACAAGTTATAGGAACAAGGTGTTATTGTGAGAAACAAAGCTAGATGGTTGCAAAGGGTTACAATCAGGAAGAAGGAATTGATAATGGGGAGACCTATGCACCAGTAGCAAGACTTGAAGCTGTTAGACTACTCTTAGCTTATGCTTGCATGAATAGATTCAAGCTTCACCAAATGGATGTCAAAAGTGCTTTCCTTAATGGGTATATTGATGAAGAACTTTATGTTTGTCAACCTCCTGGATTTGAAGATCATAAGCATCCAGATTATGTCTTCAAACTGAAGAAAGCTTTATACGGTTTGAAGCAAGCCCCAAGACAGTGGTATGAGAGGTTGAGCAACTTCTTGCTATCTCATGCATATGAGAGAGGCAAAACAGATGAGACATTGTTTATTAAGAAAGCACTCAATGATATTATTTTGGTTCAAGTATATGTTAATGATATTATATTTGGATCCACTAATCAAAATCTGTGTGAGCAGTTTGTTGCAGCTATGCGGGGAGAATTTGAGATGTCCATGATGGGTGAACTTAACTACTTTCTGGGACTGCAGATCAAGCAACTAAATCATGGGACATTCCTTAGTCAAACCAAGTATTGCAAAGAATTATTGAAGAAGTTTGACATGGAAAACTGCAAAGAAATTTCAACACCTATGGCCACTAACTGTTACTTGGATTCGGATGAAAAAGGAACCAGTGTGGATCAAACCAAGTACAGGGGATTAATCGGTTCACTGTTGTATCTTACTGCCAACAGGCCAGACATCATGTTTAGTGTTTGTCTCTGTGCCAGATTTCAATCCAATCCGAAGGAATCACATTTCACTGCAGCAAAGAGAATTCTGAAATACCAACAGGGAACTACAACTGTTGGACTATGGTATCCAAGTGAGGTATGTCTAGATTTAGTAGGCTACTCTGATTCTGATTTTGCAAGTTGCAAAATTGACAGGAAAAGCACCAGTGGAACATGCCATCTGTTAGGATCAAGTTTGATATCTTGGCATAGTAAGAAACAAGCATGTGTTGCATTGTCTACTGCTGAAGCTGAATACATTGCAGTTGGTAACTGCTGTGCTCAAAGCTTATGGATTAAACAATAGTTAAGTGATTTCGGGCTTAACTTATCTAAAATTCCATTATTATGTGACAACACCAGTGCCATTAATCTTACAAAGAATCCAGTTCAACATTCAAGAACTAAACATATTAAAATTCGCCATCATTTCATTAGAGACCATGTCAATAATGGTGATTGTGAAATTCAGTTTGTTAGTACTGAAAATCAGCTTGTTGATCTTTTTACAAAACCACTTAATAAAGAGAGATTTAACTTTCTTCGAAATGAACTTGAAATTATTGATTTTAAATTTGTGAAATAAATCAGTTTATGCTGAATGGATTATTGGCTGATTTTATGACATGACAGTTTTACAAATTTCAGTATTAATCTCATTTCTGAACAGTTTACTAGATCAGTTTTAGTTTCACAGATTACTTTACCAGTTTCAATTTCTATTACTGTATCAGTTGTAGTCTTTCATTTACTGTATCAGGTTCACATGACTATTCACTATTTCTGGATCAACTTTTAAAATACAATTAATAGCAATGTTAAAACTGACTGGATATAGGTATCTGATTAAATGTTAATTATGGATGCATGTGGAACTGTGTTGGAGTTACAATGCAACTAAAGTGGTTCTGCGTAACTGAAAGTTTTCGAACAGAACCAACAACATTGCAATTATGCTAGTTGAAGGGCTAAATAAGACAAAGCAACACAATGCTCATGTTTAGCATGTGAAGAGAGAGACAACTCGAGATGCCACATGGCGCTATAACAATGGAGAGTCAACGAGTCAAAAAGATGTTTTTAAGATGTTTTGCAGCTAAGTATAATCTGCTTTGAATTGATTACTTGTAGAATCTCAACAAACTGCAAAAGTTGTTTTGCGTTTTTGAATTGTCAATCAATGTGTTGTTTTCTATAGAATTATTCTTGCATTAAGTAGAGGGCTGAACATGCATTCACTCGCACACTAATTCATTGCCTTATTCGTTCTGTGTGTAAAGTTCAGTTTTCCTACAACCCACTCTTCCACTAGTTCAGTTTTCCTACAACCTACGAAAAAGAACCAAAAGGGCTATGGTTAAACATGCTGGGTCAGACAGTGACAACAATGAACCCTATTATCTTGATAGGTGGTTTGTTGGAAACCAGGAGAGTATATAAGAGTATTACAAGTTGTACAACAGGAAGATCATTATTACTCCGAAAGTGTTGAGTCTTGAGTGGCCCAAGGAGGAGAAACTTGATGAAGTTCGTGACATGCTCAAGTTTCAAAAGCTGGACAGATTCTTGAAGCTGACTGGGAATACTTACCCAGATTTGGTTAAGGTTTTCCTGACCAACATGTGGTATGATGAGGAGAATCTGTACTCACAGGTAAAGGGCATTGACATACCAATCAATGAGGAGGTTTGGCTTAGTGTCACTGGCCTGAGAAATGAAGGAGCTACTGTTAGCAGAGGGAACACATCAGAACTGGGAAACTTTAACAAAGTTCAGTTCTACAAATCATGCTTGAGGAACCTAGAGTCTGCCTCAAGGACGTTCAATGTAGGAGGACTTGCTGCTACTCCGAGAATACTGGCGTATATTGTGATCTAGGTGTTGAACCCCCATGGCTTCAACCATGCAACATTGATTGAGGAGGATCTTATACTCATGTACTGTCTCATGAATAAGATCAAAATCAACTGGGTTAATATGATTCGTGAGCATCTATTCAAAGTTGGGAAGAAACTGGAATATCGCATCCCATATGTGATACTACTATCGCAATTTATTGAATATTTTGAAATAGATGTGGAAACTGAAGTTGTTGAAGAAATCAAGGCGTTGAACCAGATTACTACTGCAAATCTCACCAAGATTGGACTGAAAAAGATTAAAAATAAGAAATGGATTTGCAAAGCTGATGAAGATTCAGTAGGTGATGAAGAAGAAGAAGAAGAAAAATCCACTGATGATGATGATAAGGATGACGAAGATGAGGATAAAAATGCTGATCAAGCTGAACCAGAACCAGAAACACCTGCTGCTCCTAGTCAAGACTCCTTCTCCAGACTTGAACAACTCATGATGACAGTTCAATCAATTGGAAAACCAGAACTGTAGTCATCACCAGTACTGTGAAACACACTTCCAGTTTATTGAAACACAAGTTGAAGATATCCAGTCCAAGATGGGGACTTTGTTCTTTCCACTAGATGAATAGGGCATTTGCATTGCATATCTAGTGGTGGTTTCTCGTCCATTTGATGAATCCAATGGGGGAAAATTAGGTGTGTTTGTGTAGGAAGCGTTGTGGTTGTGTTCCAGGAGTCTAGGTTTATGTTCAGTTTACTGCTTGCCTACTGTTTGTGATATTTTTCTGCTGCTGATGTTTGTTGTTTCATGTTTTATGTTACTGCTACTACTCTGATTTGCTGGTTTATCCAGCCCAATCCAAATTTTAGTTTGTTATGCTTGTATCAGTTTGTTGCACGACTTGTATTGTTCTATGGTTATCATGTACTCGTGCTTAATATCAATGAAAGTTGTTATCCTTTGTGTTACTGTTTTTCTTCACTATGTTTTGTGAAGTATTATAAATATGATATTGAATTATGGGGGAGCTTTGTGAAAGCCAGTAGACTGATTAAAAGAAGGACAAACATGCATTTCGACTCAACACACCATTGTTTGTCTTCATCAAATTGGGGGAGATTGTTAGCACCAGTGGGCTACTGTGATGATTTGACGAAGCCAACCAAGTGAAGAAGTTCAAGACCTTGTGATCATATGTGGAATGCATAAAGATTTCATGAAGATTGAAGACTTGTTGAGGGGATCAGCAAGGGGTTTTCCAATTTATACAGTGGAGTCTGTATAGTTCTGGGTTTTGTTGTAGGTTCAGCAGATTGTTTACTGCGGGGAGTAGTGTTTACTTGCTGGGAGCAAGTTGTTTTTTTGTAAACTGATCTAGTTTGATCTTTTTATAGTGGAAATCCTTATAGTGGTGTAAGGGACTGGACGTAGCCCTTGTGGAAGGGTGAACCAGGATAAAATCTCCTGTGTCTTGTTCTCTCTTGCTCTTTCTTGATTGTTCTTTACTGTTCTTGTTAAAGCTTGTTGTGTTTCTTGAATTTTCAGAATCAATGAATCTTGCTAATTGAATAACTTCATCAACTTTCTGAAAGCATTTTTAGTATCAACTGAAAACATATATTTTGTTTTAACACAGTCTACTCTGAACTGTTTTGAATTTGTTATTAACCAATATATCAGTTTTCTATAAATCTGCAGTTTCGCAATTTACTGGGTTTACTGTTTATCAGTTTGTTTTTCCAGAAAACTCAATCTCTCATTGTTGTTGATTAAAGACTATTTTCATACACTTAACATAGTTTGTATTGTTTAATAAAAAGTTCTTTAATCAGTGAATCATTACAAATTTGAAGTTGATCTAATTCTTTGATTTCTTGATTCAACTTTTCAAGAACTGCTTTTACAGTATACTGTGTATTCAAGAACTGTTTTCTGATTACAGTTTATTGTATCTGGTTGATTAATATTGTGCTGAAATTGTTTGCTGAACCTTTGTTGTTTGCTTAACATATCTTCTTGAGTAGTTTTCATAAAAATTATTCATTCTCCAAACAGTTTGCGAAAATTTTCAAGTGTTCAATTCACCCCTTCTCTTGAACTTGGCCAAAACATATTTTACATAAACTTTTGCTAGTGCTATAACAAATATATCACAAATAAGCCAAAGAAATATGCAAGAAATGAATCACAAAATTAACTTTGATAGAAATTCAGTTAAGGTATAACATAATAAGATCCTATAATCCAGCAACAAATTCAGATTAACCGATTATGCAAAAAAATTATCTATTATGCAGAATACAATATGAACACAGATTCTACAAGATAAACCCAACATAAAACACAATTTGAAATCTTTTTAAGGTCACAAAACAGAATGTTATAGGTAATACAAGATTAGAAAAGAGCCTATCAGTGTAAGCACAAATTCAGTGGCAATTACAATAGATTAATCAGACCAAAAACAATTATCAACTAATTTCAATGGGCAGCGCAAGAACAGATCAAGATTATGAGTGAAGGGTCAAGAAAGAGAGACACAAGCAATTTATACTGGTTCACCCTTCCTCAAGGGCTACGTCCAGTCTCCTTTGCACATCAACAAAAGAAAGTTCCACTAAATCAATCAATTGTTCACTTACAATCAATCAAACAATTCCTAATCCCTGTAAGAATCAACTACTCCCCGTAGCTCCCAATCAATTCAGCAAACACACAAGGCTAACTCCTATAGCACTAGTAGAAAAAAGGCCTTCATCGTCGGTTCTCGAACCGATGTTGACCCAGGAGACGTTGATTCAGACGTCAGTTGAAGAACTGACGTCACGTAGTTCCCCACAACGTCGGTGGAGACCAGATAACCGACATCATGATTTTACTGGAACCTGTAAACATAAGAAACACCACGTCAGTTTTGACCATAACCGACGTGGTGATTCAATCACAATGACGGTTATAGCCATAATAGACGTTGTGTTTGTGTTTTTTTTTAAAATATACAGAATAAATAAGCTGGTAACCTCCCTGCATAAATTTCAGAAACCAGCCATTTCAATACACAAAATGATATGAAATTATAGTTCTTACTTGGTACATACACTAATTTACACTAAAATGTACAATATTACAATAAGAACTAATTCTAATCTATACTAAGATTGACTCCTAACTTTGAGAAAGTACTTTGCCCATTCTTTTTGAATTTCTTCTATATCATTCTTATCCAATGGCTTTGTATCTTGAAAAGCCTGAAATATCTATAAATTTTAATCTTAGAACATTAAAATTAACAAACATTTGACACATTTACAAACTTATAAGAGAAAAACTTACATGCTCCCAAGAATCCATGAGAGCAGCTCTTGCTATGGTTCTCATCCAGTGCATAATGTAGTATCCACATTCCCAACTTCCTCGTTGCTTATTGCACTTTCATTAATGTTTCAATCATCAAAAATTTGAATAATGCTAATTTTAATAAAGTTAATTAAATTTAGAGTTAAATACCTTAGTCTGTATCCATTGGAGGTTTTGGGTTGCGGATGAAGATCTCCCGCAAACCTTACACACATTCATTCACTAAAATCCAAGTTTTTTAGTAATTTGCTTATTTTTAATTAAAATAGTGATATATAATACTTAAAGTTAATTAAACGATACCTTTGTACAATTTGTTTCAAATCGTTTTGTGGCTTCTTATGCAACGAACAAAACCAAACAATTGCATTGTTCACGAGACACACAAGCATCAACTGCCAATGAGACCTAAAATAAGAAAATGTATTAATAATGTAATATATTCAATATTGACATAAGATCAAAATATAAAGATTTGAAACTTACTGATGGATAATTGGGGCAAAGTAAATTCTCTTCCTCGATTCTGAAATCTAGTTTTGTATATAGGTCTGAGTCTCAATGAATTTATTTCCAGACCTTTGTAGACTTTGTGGTTCAAGAAATCCATAAATATCAGGATTTCCTGTGCTATAAACTAAATCATTTATATACCTGCATTGTGAAAATCAATGTTAGTAATAGGATAAGTTGATGAAATAAATAATTAGAAAACATGTAAAAAATTATACTTACATCATCCATAACTGAATTATATTAATGTTTAACATCTGCGAACCACTAACTAGTTCCATATGTCTTGCATCGATATATATAGTGGGACACTTTCAATCTCAAAGACAGATGCTTTCCAAGGAATTTGAGCTGGATTATTAAAATACTAGTGTAGTATACGAGTCAACTCTTGAAGTGGATTCACTTGTGACTCAGCTGGTGGAGACCTAGGACTTAAATCATGAGCTGGTGATTTCCCTTTACTCCCTTGGTCCTGTAATACAAACAAAATGTATTATTTAACATTAATTATGAATTTAAATAAGATTAGAAATATGTAGGCCACAATACCTGAGTCCTTTTAGAAATGGCCTGTAGGAGATGTGTAGGCCGCACAATAAATGTACCAAGTGCCTCTCCCTCAAGTCTGACCTCTGATGTGGGCACAGGCACCTCGGTATCTGCCTGTCTAACTTCTTCGACGACTACTCTAGCAAAATCATTTCCAAGAGGCACTGTATGGAGCGTCGAAGATGTGGGAAACACTCTCCCAATCGCCACCAATCAAGGAGGATCTGCAACAAATAATTTACACCGATATGAGGTATTAGTGTTGGTGTCCTCCTCCTCCTCCTCGTCTGATGCAGCACAACTGCCCTTTGTGCTAGCTCTCCCACGTGTAGGTAATACTACACCTTCCTGCAAAGGAGTTTGCTGCTGTGATAACTCCTCCTATTCTCTTCTAATTTCACGTCTCAACTCATCTTTTAGCTTATCTCATACTTTTTGTTCTATTTGAGAGGTCAATTCATCTTTAAGTTGAGACATCAATTCCTCCTTAAGTCGAGATATCTCCATGGCTATATTTGAATTTTGAGATGAGGTAGACCGTGGAGCAGAACCAAAATATTGTCTCACACCCACACCATAGTCATCAGTCTGTACACGACCGAGGTTTTCCTCTGTGCCCAGAGCAGTAGTCAATATATCTTGTCTTCCTTGAATGACAAAACTGCCCTGAGAACTCTGCTCCACTAGAGAATCATGTGAAAACAAGAATACAATATATCAACATTGTATAATAGTAACACATTACAATTCATGAGTAAATTGTTATTAACTTACAATGCGTTGTGCAATCTCATAAGCCTTAGTTGATGTCATCTGCCCTCCAGGTTTAGTCCTAGCCAACTTCCATTTCTCATGTCGACTAGGAGGGGATGGAGGAGAAATGACTTCATCTGAACCTAAGGCTTTTCTTAATTTTTGCAATTTTTTGTCCATTATTTTCTTTTCTAATAAATGATAGCCCCCTTCCCGAGACAACCGGTGGGGGGTGACATTCCTCTGCTGAATGTCTTGTGCTTTCTCCTCTTCTCCTACACAATAAATTAAAAATTTTGTTCCCAAGTCATATTATTTAATGAAATTATGATGGATAAAACAAACCTGCCAAGAATGGTCCTCTCTAGCTTGGACAAATTGTGTCTAAGTCTCTTCATCAATAGTATATTTCTCACATGGGGACTTTCCTTTGAGGTGACCAAAGATGTACCACTTGGTCAAGTTTGTCTTGAAATTTCTCCATTTGATAGCAATATATGACATAATTTTCTTCCTTATGTATGGAGATGTTTCAAACTCAAAGTTTGTCTCCAAAATAAAATAAACAAGTGATGAGACATATAATACATAATTATCATCATTAATGACTTATAATAAACTTTAAATGAATGACTTACAGTAAGATCCTGCCATATCATATTTTTCTCAGCTTTAGTGACATGATCCCAAGACGAAAGCAAAATAGACACCTTTGTACATACCAAAACACCCAAATAGCTATTAAACACGACATGATTAGGGCCTGAAGCCCTAGCTGTTTGAGGGTCCAGGTCTACTACAACCTTGAAACCACCAAGTCTACTAACAGTAATATCCCTCAAACGTGTAGGTTTACTCTTACCCTGTGAATCAGCCATGGCCTAAAAAGAACATAAACCTAAGATTAAAACTTACAAAATTAATTAAACTTAACATTAAATGCTTAAAATAAAAACAACAAATAATTAAACATTACTTTATCTTATTTTGGCAGTGTTACAATGTTTTCCCATATTCCTTCATTGTGATCAGTTCGTGTTGCATGTACTTCATCAACATCATTTTCCTTGTTGATAGGAGATACATGTCTTGATAATGAGTAGTCATCATGTTGGACTATTGAGTCATCATGGTTCTCAAAATCATATTCAGTTCTCCCTTGTATAACAACTGACCACCTTTCATTAGAAGGATCTTTGACATAAAAAGCTTGTTTTGCTTGGTAAGCCATGCTGAAAGGATCTTCCTTATAACCTATCTTTGCAAGATCAACCAAGGTAAAACCCAAATCATCAACATGCACTCCTGTGTTACTATCAACCCATTTACACTTAAATACTGGAACTCTAAATTTGACGTAGTTAACTTCTCATATTTCTTCAATTACTCCGTAGTAACTTATTGTAGCCATAAAAGGATTGTTGTCTTTTGAACTAGCAAAGTGCATTGACTCTGCCTCAAGGGTGACACCACTATATATTTTCATATATTTTCTCTTCATGCACAACCAATACGGCAAATTATAAATAATTAGCAAAACAGGCCATGAACTATGTTTGCTACTTAAATTATCTTATGGATTCATTCCATCAGTTGCAAGACCAAGTCTGAGATTTCTTAGATCACTACCAAACTCAAGATATAAAGACTCGATTTTCTTCCATTGTGGTGAATCGGCAGCATGTCGTAACAACCCATCACATTTTCTTCCACTTGAATGCCATCTCAAGTTCTTTGCATCGTTAACATTGGCAAAAAAATGTTTTAAACGTGGTATAATTGAAAGATACCACAATACCTTGGCAGGAGGACTCTTTTTCATGTCATCTTCATCCCCGTCATCATCATTTACTCTGTATCTTGATACCCCGCATCTGGGACACTTATGCAATCCTTCGAATTCTTTTTTATACAATATACAATCATTTGGACAAGCATGTATTTTTCGGTACTCCAAGCCCGTGGGACACAATATCTTCTTAGCCTCATAGTGACTGGTCGACAATGTATTATCTTGAGGAAGTATTTCATGCAAAAATTCAAGTAATTCAGTAAAACTTCTATCAGTCCATCCATTTCTTGCCTTCATATTAAATAAATGTAATATTGCTGACAAACGTGTGAAACTTGAACAACCGGGATACAATTGTGTTAGTGAATCATCTTTCATAGAATCAAACATATGGGCTTGGTGGACACTCTCTCCTCCAATATCACGAATCATGTTATCCATGCAATCTTCAGAATATAGATTAGAATGTTCACATCGATTTTGCTCAGATCCAAATGGTAAGTCTAGAACTTCACCATGCCAAGTCCACGTTGTATAGTTCTTCAAGAAACCATCACAAAGTACATACTCTCGTATCAACTCAATATCTAGTCTTTTTAAATTCACACACTTCACACATGGACAATAATATCTTCCACTTATTGCTGCACCATTCCGTTTAGAAAATTCTAAAAAATCCTCAACACCTTTCTCATACACATCACTGATCCGATTATCATTTATCCAACCCCGATCCATCACTACATTTAGTTAAAGATTTTCATACACATTACTTTATGTCAAAATAAACTAAAACATTGTCGGGGATCGAACATCCCCGAACTCAACCCAAACGCCTTTCTTATTTATCAAACTATACAAGCATTCTAATATGCATTCTAATATTCAAGAATGCTAAAAAAAACACACAAAATTGTCGGGGATCGAACATCCCCGGACTCAACCCAAACACGTTTGTTATATATCAAACTACAAACAAATAGTATTTTAATAAACACAAGCATTCCAATCAATCAAGCACTTCAATATTCAACAATGATAAAAGAAAATACAAAATAGTGGTTCAATACATACCTCTTGTAGAGTAGTGGTGCAGCGGCGACGGCTTTTACAAAGAGATTATCTCCAAAAGGCAAATGCAGCCAAACAAACACTTGCAAAACAATCAAAACAAAACAAATAGTTCATAAAACATGTAAACGAGTGAAATGACACATAAAGAATGAAGAAACGAAGTATATAGAGCAATGCCTACCTTAAATGAAGCTTCAACGAGAGTGGCACCATTCAAAGCAACCAATAAACTGTAACGAAGGAGGAAACCACAAATGGAGGTGAATTGAAGCAAGAATGGAGGTCGAAAATGGCAAACGAAGTCTCGGAACAATGACGGAGGAGGGCGCGCAGTGGAAGAAAGGAGAAAAAGTGAACGAGAAAATGCACGCTGGAAAAATAAAGAAGGAGCACAACGTCGATTCCAACCTCTTAACCGACATTGTCCTCCATGACATCGGTTAAAAAGAGCCAACCGACGTCGGTTAAAAACCCTAATTTGACCCCATTTCAGCCCCAATTCACCAAGATTTTGTTTACTGCAAGCACGATGTCAGTTACTGGGCTATAACCGACGTCGTGAAACCTTCACACAACGTCGGTTGGCCTCTCCCAACAGACGTTGTGCACTCAGTGCCACCGCGTTTTTCGCAACATCGGTTTTTGGTTTAACGGACGTTGTGTTGACGACGTACAAGCCTATTTTTCTACTAGTGTAGCGCAAAACCAATACAATTGTTTCAAGAATTTCACAAAATTACAATGAATCAACGCATATCTTGACTCAAACAGGATCAAGAAGGGTTGAGAAAAAACTCCCTGATTTGCGCAACAAGAGAGGCCTGTACACAGTCTTGAAGCGATCCAATAGCACAGTACTTTTGGTCAAGATTGATTCTTCAAGTAAAAAGCACCTTTAAAAAATGATCTAAGAAAAACTCTAGGTTTTCTAAACAAAAAATGATTTTCTCACACTGATCTCACAATTGATTCTCAAAATCTTTTTTGTTTTCTCTTAGATGCACGTTAGAAAACTTTTTTGTTTTTATAAGAGAAAAGCCCAAGGCAGTTTTTGAAAATTACAGTTAATTTAGTTCTGTCCAGGCACGAATAAATTGATTTTACTAAACCTGAAATCAACTTATTTCCATCCAGTACGTTATTTTCAAAACTATTTTTAACCGAAGTTTTACCTTACACTTTACTGTTTGATTTACTCATTTTAGACCATGTGCTAGTGAATTTCTTCTCAAATGTTCATAGGTTCTGTTTCACCACCAATCACACACACTCACACACTCTAAGACAAAGCCTAAGACATACTTCCAACTTCTTGCTTACTTTGGCTTGCTTGGCTTCATCAAAACCTTTAGTATTGTGAGAGTACTAACAATCTCCCCCTATTTGTTGAAGACAATCCAGTGTGTGAGTGGCTTAAGATCTGCAACTGCATAAAAGAAACTAGTGAAAGCAATAGCTTGTCATAGAACTTATAACACATAAATGTTCATATACTTTCATTCATATTTGTTGTTAAGCATGGTTACACATGATTACTCCAATTCAACACAGAAAAGCATTACATCATCACATCATTTGAATTAGATTTTAGCCTAGAACTAGTTATGCAACAACAGCAGCAGGATTACATGCTAATCAAAATGATAACCTAAACCTAGGTAGACCTATGCAAAATATCAGAAAACAGACTAAGAACTGGGAGACAGAACCACCTAACAACAGAACATCAAATAATAGAACAAAACAGGACAGGTCACACACACTACACTAATTCTCCCCCTATGTTTTCATCAAATGGGAGATAATGCTTACGATATGTATGATTTACTCAAGTGGCTCATTCCAAGCAGCCATAGTAGCCAATTTGTCCAACACTGCCTTGATCTATTGATCCATATGTTCAAACTGAGTCATATTAATCTCTTGATTGTTCTTTTGCTCAGCAGAGATAGTGTCCAGTTTGTCTAATATGGACTGTGCAAATTTGGAAAAATCTGAATTCTGTCTAGTCTCACCCATAGCATAATCTTCATTCTCATCCATTGGAGTGTCACCAGTAGCTTCTCCAGTAGCTCCACCTTTAACATTCTCTGCAACATCAATAGAAGCTCCAGGTGCTCCACCTTCAACATTTTTGCAGCATCAGCAGCAGCTTCAATGGATTCTTTAGTATCTTCCTCTTCTTCAATTGGGAACCTCCACTAGTTATTCACTTTGATCAGTCCCATTTTGTTGAAGTTGGTGGAATTCATTTCAAAGGCTTGCTTTACAGGCTCAACGAGCTCTCCCTCATCAGGTACCTTGAAGTATTGAATAAACTTTGGGATGAGCACCACATATGGAATCCAGTAGTTCATTAATCTTTTTGCCAAATTTTGATGACTTTTCCATGTCCGGACACCACCGAAACAGGCTTGGAGCAGATAAAGTTGAAAATCGGGCCCAAATCACTTCGTTTTGCACCAAAAACATACCCACAATGTTAAGGGTGCAGTTCTTATCGTTTCCCATTAATACAGCGATTAAATATTTCGGTCAAATTTTGATGACTTTTCCAGGCCCAGAAAGCACCACAGCAGGAAAAGTTGAAAACCTGGCACAGATGATTTGGTTTTGCACCAAAAACATACCCACACTGTTTAACGTTTCCTGTCCGTACGGCTGAAAAATGTTTCAGTCGAAATTTGATGACTTTTCCGGGTTCGAACGCGACTGGAACAGACCTGGAGCAGGCAAAGTTTAACACCAAGCCCAATTGACTCCATTTTGCACTCGAAACATACTCACAATCTTTGGACTGCAGTTCTTATCGTTTCTCGTTAGTACGGCTGAAAAATGTTTCATTCAAATTTTGATGACTTTTCCGAGTCGTGACACCACCGGAACAGGCCTCGAGCAGGCGAAGTTAAAAATCGGGCCCGAAAGACTCCATTTTGCACCCGAAACATACCCACAATGTTTCGGGAGCAATTCTTATCATTTCCCGTCAGTACAGCTGAAAAATGTTTCAGTCAAATTTCGATGACTTTTCTGTGTCCGAACACCACCGGAACAGAGCTAGAGCAGACAAAGTTGAAAACTGTGCCCGGATGACTCCGTTTTGCACCCCAAACATACCCACAATGTTTGAGGTGCAGTTCTTATTGTTTCTCATCAATATGGCGATTAAATATTTCGGTCGAATTTTGGCGACTTTTCTGGGCCCAGAAAGCACCATAGCAGAAAAAGTTGAAAACCGGGCTCAGATGACTTGGTTTTGCACCCGAAACATACCCACACTGTTTGGGGTGCAGTTCTCAGTGTTTCCCATCAGTACGGCTGAAAAATGTTTCAGTCGAATTTTGATGACTTTTCCGGGTTTGGACACGACCGAAACAGGCCTGGAGACGGCAAAGTTGAAAGCCGGCCCCGACTGACTCCTTTTTACACCCGAAACATACTAACAATGTTTGGGGTGTAGTTCTTCTCGTTTCCCGTCAGTACAGCTGAAAAATATTTCAGTCGAATTTTGATGACTTTTCCAAGTCGGAGACACACATGAACAGTCCTGGAGCAGGCAAAGTTGAAAACCGGGCCCGAAAGACTTCATTTTGCACCCGAAACATACCCACAACGTTTGGGGTGCAGTTCTTATCGTTTCCCGTCATTACAGCCAAAAAATGTTTCAGTCAAGTTTTGAGGACTTTTCCGTGTCCGGACACCACCGGAACATGCTTAGAGCAGACAAAGTTGAAAACTGGACCCGGATAACTCCGTTTTGCACCCAAAACATACCCACAATGTTTGGGGTGCAGTTCGTATCGTTCCTCGTCAATACGGCAGTAAAATATTTCGATCGAATCTTGACGAATTTTCCAGGCCCAGAAAGTACCAGAGCAGGAAAACCTGAAAACCGAGCACAGATGACTTGGTTTTGCACGTAAAACTCACCCATACTGTTTGGGGTGTAGTTCTTGTCGTTCTACCGTCAGTACGGTTGAAAAATATTTCAATCGAATTTTGATGACTTTTATGGGTCCGAACACACCAGTTCAGGCTTGGAGTAGGCAAAGTTGAAAATCGGGGCCAGATGACTCCATTTTTCACCCGAAACAGACCTACAATGTTTGGGGTGCAATTCTTATCATTTCCCGTCAGTACGGCTGAAAAATGTTTCAGTCAAATTTTGATGACTTTTCCGAGTTGGGACACCACTGGATCAGGCCTCGAGCAAGCAAAGTTGAAAACCCTGCCCGAATGGCTTGGTTTTGCACCTGAAACATACCCATAATGTTTGGGGTGCAGTTCTAATCATTTCTTGTCGGTATGGTAGTAAAATATTTGGGCCGAATTTTGACGACTTATCCGGGACCAGAAAGCACCAGATCAGGAAATGCTCAAAATCGGGCACGGATGACTTGGTTTTGCACCCGAAACTTACCCACATTGTTTGGGGTGCATTTCTTATCGTTTCCCGTCAGTACGGCTGAAAATGTTTTAGTCGAATTTTGATGACTTTTATGGGTTTGGACACCACCGGTTCAGGCCTGGAGCAAGCAAAGTTGAAAACCCGGCCCGAATGACTTCGTTTTGCACCTAAAACATATCCACAATGTTTGGGGTGCAGTTCTTATCGTTTCCCCTCAATACGGATGAGAATTGTTTCAGTCAAATTTTGATGACTTTTTCGGGCCCAGAAAGCAACATAGTAGGAAAAGTTGAAAACCGGGCACAAATGACTTGGTTTTGCACTCCAAACATACCCACATTGTTTGGGGTGTAGTTTTTAATGTTTCCCGTCAGTACAGCTGAAAAATGTTTCAGTCAAATTTTGATAACTTTTTCGGGTTCGGACACGACCGGAACTGGCCAGGAGGAGGCAAAGTTGAAAACTGGGCCCGACTGACTCCATTTTGCACTCGAAACATACTAACAATGTTGGGGGTGCAGTTCTTATCGTTTCCCATCAGTACGGCTGAAAAATGTTTCAGACGAATTTTGATGACTTTTCTGAGTCGGGACACCACCGGAACAGGCCTAGAGCAAGCAAAGTTGAAAACCGGGCCCGAATGACTTCATTTTGCACCCGAAACACACACACAATGTTTGGGGTGCAATTCTTATCCTCTCTCGTCATTACAGCTAAAAAATGTTTCAGTCAAATTTTGATGACTTTTCCGTGTCCAGACACCACCGGAACAAGACTGGAGCAGACAAAGTTTAAAACGGATTCGGATGATTCCGTTTTGCTCCCAAAACATACCCACAATGTTTGGGGTGTAGTTCTTATCGTTTCCCGTCAATACGACGGTAAAATATTTCGGTCGAATTTTGACGACTTTTTCGGGCCCAAAAAGCACCAAAGTAGGAAAAGCTAAAAATCGGGCAAAGATGACTTGGTTTTGCACCCGAAACTTACCTACAGTATTTAGGATGTAGTTCTTATCGTTTCTTTCGTCAGTACGGCTGAAAAATGTTTTAGTCGAATTTTGATGACTTTTATGGGTCCGAACACCACTGGTTCAGGCTTGGAGTAGGCAAAGTTGAAAACTGAGGCCGGATGACTCCATTTTCCACCCCAACATACCTACAATGTTTGGGGTGCAGTTCTTATCATTTCCCGTCAGTACGGCTGAAAAATGTTTCAGTCGAATTTTGATGACTTTTCCGACTCGGGACACCACCGGAACAGGCCTGTGTAAAATAAGCTTTAGACCGAGTTCAAGAGGGGGTGAATTGAACTTTCATGTCAAGAATGAAAATTCTGGACTGTCCAGTAAACAATCAGTTATGCATAGCGGAAGTTGTTAGAAATAAATCCAGAATATAGTTTTCGGTCTAGAGATATGTTATTCCAGAATCAAGATGATTAAACACAGTCTAGTAGATTTAAAGAATGAACAATAGAAATAACCCAGAAGCACAGTTGATTCGAATATATGTAAACAAATTCAGAACACAAACATACACCCAGAAATTCTTAGCGAATAGCAAGATTCAGTGATCAGTTTATTAAGTGAATGCAAGCAGATAATAAAATGATAAAGAAGAGAGAAGAAGAAATCAAGACACAAAGATTTATCCTGGTTCACCCTTCCTCAAGGGTTACGTCCAGTCCTTTGCAAACTAGCAAAGATTTCCCCTAAAAAGATCACAAGATCAGTTTACAACCCTTGCTCCCAGCAAGTTATCACTGCTCCCCGCAACACTCACACCTCACTGAACCCCTCAGCTAGTGTGAAACCAGTGCAGAAACCCACTGCACCAACACCACTTGCAACTCGCAAGCAAACACTGCTCCCCGCAGCACTCACACACTACTGAAACCCTCAACAGATGTGAGATCAGTGCAGAAACCCACTGCACCAACTCAATTACAAACTCAGTAATTGAAAACAACAAACATATTACAAAAACAGTAAGATCAACAATTGATCACACAGTACTTCTACACAGAACGTATTACAATGACTAAAGATCAAGTGTAGAAGACTTAGCTTTGGTCCAGAACCAAAGTCGCAAGAACCTCACTCAAGGATGCTTCAAGATTCACGTTCTTTGAGGTTTCTTGTTTTGAAAAGCTTTGACAAAGATGATTGCACAAAAGGGGCGCTATTTCTCACTTAGAATATCTCAAGGAATGCTTTTCGAAAATCTTAGTTATCTGAAAATGATAGTGTGAATTCCTTTTTATAGCCAAATCAATTTTAAAATAGCTTAGCTGTCACAGTTTCAATTAATTGAATAAACCATTTAAAAATATTCAATCAAACCAAGCTCAGTACTAGACTAAGCATAACTAAACTTAAGCAAACTTAAGTAAAACATGAAACACAACAAACTACAAAACATACATGGCAGACACGAAACACACACAATTACTTCTCCCCCATTGAGTTCATCAAATGGAGGGGAACACACAGAAAATGCAGTGTGACCA
>Ga0209700_101412_pt1 | contig 49697 bp, 27 predicted proteins | sample SiratroredBW_FD_187528 | JGI IMG/M metagenome (GOLD analysis project Ga0209700, IMG submission 187528) | Root nodule microbial communities of legume samples collected from California, USA - Siratro red BW (SPAdes) (version 2) | ecosystem: Host-associated > Plants > Roots > Nodule | place: USA...
TTATTGATATTATTATTATTGTTGATATTATTACTATATTATTAATAGTATTATTGCTATTATTATTATTGTTGTTAATATTAATAATAATAATAATAATAATAATAATAATAATAATAATAATAATAATAATATTACTAGTTATTATTCATATTACTTATATTTTAGTAAAAATTTTGTTATTATTCATAATATTATTATCATTATTGTTATTATAAATATTATTAATAATGTTAATATTAGTATTATTATTAATTATAGAAATAATAATAATAATAATAATAATAATAATAATAATAATAATAATAATAATAATAATAATAATAATAATAACAAGTTATAATAAGAATGGTAATAATCTGGTTGAGTGATAAGTTCAGTTCTGTTGGTACATGTGAAAAATTGGATTAATAAAACTAACTAAAATAATAGTAAAAATAATCTTAAAAAATAGATATACTAATAATAAAAATAAAATATGAAAGTAGTAATAAAATTGAAAAAAAATATCTGTAAATAATTTTTTTAAACAATATTTGTTACATACAAAATAAATTTGTATGTAAATTACATAAAAATTTGTATCTGTATATAATTTTTTATCTATATATAAATTCGTATATAAAATGATTATATGTGGAATTTTGATCATTACATATGTATTTTGTCCATATGTAATTTTAATTTTTTTTAGTGTAATTTTCATGTACTATTAATGTTAAAGTTTTTATTAAAAATTCACTCCATCACTAAAATTAAAAATTCACACAATATTACTTTTAAGGCAACTATTACAAAAGTTAACAAATTTAAGTGTGATACATAGTTACACGATTGTATTTTTTTATTTTTTTTCACTTTGATCATTTTAAGCATATGAAACATAAGTTTTACTTCTCCAAAAAGAATACATAAGAAATGAATGTTGTTCCTGGAGGTAAACAAATTAAGCTAAGGCAACCTCTTCAATCTTGAACATGACTTGAAAAGAATTGACATTGGAGGTTTCATTCATTTATTTAATCAAGTTAGTTAAAAGTTTTGAGTTTGGTTTATTAAACAAATATTATATTGAAGCTTGATTTGTCTTTCTATCTCATTTATAATTTAATTAACTTTGTTGCTGTGAAATTTTTTAAATTGTTTTCAACTATATTAAAATAGCACTTGAAGGCTGTTTTAATACTAAATTACTAATAAAAATATGTACACTTTTTTCTCAAAAGATATTCATATAAAAATAACGGTTGTTTTGCACAAACATAATTCAATATTAATCATTGAAACCTAAATTATGAAACTATTGTCGCGACATCTTAATAAAAAACATAAATTATAGTACCTTTCATTCAAACTTACATGAACAAGCTACTCATTAGTCTTTAATGTCAAGCTTTAAAATCTAAGCTTAAATCATTTAAATATTTAAGTCTGAAAAATTTGAGTTGATTTATATGATTTAACAAATAAGTTTAAACAAGTAATTAACAAATCAAGTCTAAAGAATTTACTAATCTTTGGCTAATTTAGAGCTCTAGCTATTTCTTAATAAATAGTACTACGATGAGAAACGGGAAATATATAAGATAGAAAAGAAAAATGTATAAAATATTACAGATTATTATATAAATTTATTCTCTTCTCCCTCTTCATTTATCTCACACCTGTCTCGTATCTCAGACACACCAGAACTAAACAATGAGAAGCGCATAAATTAAGAATAGCACGAAATGGTTTTGGTTATTTTATTCTCGTTACGTAATTGTAAAATCCAGAATAAAGAAAAGAGTGTTTTTGGAATTTACTAAAATATGGAGGTGCAGATAGAAGATATGGAAGTGCAGTAAGAATTCGTCAAATATGTTTTTTTTTGTCTTTATTTAAACAGAGTTGACATATTCTTTCTGCACTCCAATACCCTTGCCTTACACTTTCATAAGTTTTAAAAATGTCAAAATTGTTTCTGTAAAAATGACCAAAAAGATCTTCTGTTTTTTTTAAAAAGATATTGTACCGGATGTCCCGTGTCTGGTTTATAATTTTTTTCAAAATATAAACCGGAAGGAGTGTCATCCGATTCACATTTTCATGGCCCCCATCTGATTTACATTTTGGAAAAAAACCAAATTGTAAACCGGATGAGGAGCCATCTAATTCACATTCTAAATGAAAATGTGAACCGCGATTTATATTTTGGAAAAAAATTGTAAATAGGATGGACCGATTCACATTTGTAAATGAAAATGTTAATCGGATGGCCCCCATCCGGTTTACATTTTGATTTTTTCTAAAATGTAAACCGGACGTAAGACATCCGGTTCATACGAAGTTCATCTTCTCTGAGACGCTGATTCACCGTCGACGACAACCTAATCATCAAATTAACTACTCTAATCATCAATACCACTCACAAATTGCTAATAAACATAAAAAAAATTACTTTCTACTTGTTTAAAACTTTAATTTAGATTGAAAAAAATACGCAACTTCTCCTCCAGATCTGCGATGTAGACGTTGTAGACTCTCACACCACATGCACAAATCGCTTTTTTGTTGACGGTGAAGGTGAAAAACAAATATAATAATTAAACTGGATGCTACAGTGAATCAAATGCAAGCAAATAGTGGTTAAGAAGGTGAATAGAGGTAGAGAGTATTTGGTCTTCTACTATTTATTATTTAAAGACATATTTGTATTTTCTGCTGGACTATAAAGGCGCAGGACGAAGATATTTGAGGAAGAATTCGTCAACAGAGCTTTGCTGGAGCCCGGTAGAATATGCCCAAGCCCAGTTACCTCTTGGTAGCTCAAAATTGATAAATCTTACCCACTGAATTCCTTTATGTACCTCCACAAAATTTAAAATTCCCAAACTATCCTTATAAAAATAACAAAGAAATATATTATTTTCACACAATGAACAGTACAATATTAAATGGTCAGACGTCCGGTTTAAAATTTATAAATCGGACGAGATGTCGTCCGATTAATTTTGTTAATCGGAAGGCGAGTGGATGAACGTCATCTGATTTCTAAAATAACCAACACTTTTCTTAATCAGATAGAGTATGTTCGGTTTAATAACTTTCTGTCCTGTGGTAATTTGTTAACCGGATGGAGTGCGTTTGATTTAATCTGCCGTCTTCCTCAACGGGATATATGTGGGTCCTTGCAATGTCGAGCCTTACAGACTAATGTTGTTTCTAAAGATCCTCTGGCTAAGCCAAGAAAGTACAAAATTCCTTAGTTCTATGATCCTTATGGCCCCAAACCTCCACCCTCAGAAAAGATCATTCAGCTTGTAGAACGAATTGGAGAACTATCGGAAGAAGAACGTGGTCAAATTATGCCTAATTTGTCAAAAGGATTAAATCTTCCAAAGTTGCAGCCAATTTCCACAGATGGCTTGGACATGGGTCCGGAAGGTGGTGCTGCTGGGCCAAAGGTCAAGGAGAAAAAGGAAGAGAAAATAAATTTTGATGTGAAGTTGGAGAAATTTGATGCTGCATTAAGGAGGTAAGAGCATTCACTAGCCTGGGATTGAAAGAGGCTAAAGATCTTTTGGAAAAGGTTCCAGTTGTGCTAAATCAAGAAGTCACGAAGCAGTGGATATGGCGGTGGGAGAGATGAAGGTTTAATAAATTTTTTTTAGAGATGTAAACCGGATTATGATACTCGTCAGTTTATATAATTTTTGAAAATATTAATTAGATGAGATATTATCCGATTTAAATTTTTTAAATAAAATATAAATAGGATAAGATGTTATTTAATTTATATTTAAAAAAAATGTAATCTGTGAAAGAGGTAGAGAGTATATTTAAATTTTATAATATTAGATTAATGATATAATAGATTTTCTTAAGTCTAATATAAGGTGCACGACGAGATAAAGAAGGTGCACGAAGAATTCGTCATCTTACACACATAATTGACGTAGGTTCACTTCGAATGTTTACCCATGCATTTTAATAAACATTTGTATATGAATTTCCTTTTATAAATTTATTAGCGAAACTTTTCAACATTAAATAATAAAAAAATATAAAATTGATAAGTTTTGCATATTTGTTTCACACGTTTTCTAATTTGATTTAGCCGTAGAGGCTTTCTGACATACTCTTCCAATTCGATAATTCTAAAGGTGACTAATATTTTCATATAATTCAAAACCAAATCCTGCCGCCATTTTAACCACACAAATTAAGTCATGAGATATCCGGTGATGAATATGACACTTTAATATTGTTCCTTCGAGAAACGGGAAAATTGGTTCGACTATTCTTTTATTTAAGGACTCCAGTATCGGACTCAAGTATCGCTTCAACATCCATTTAGATATTTAACAAATTAAACTCTTAGTAAGAAAAAAAATCTGTTATAAATTTTTTCTTGTTTAAGCAGTCGTTCATAGCCTAATTGATACATTTTTAAACAAGAGATATTTATCTTAATGTTCCCTTCGGCAGCTAATGACAAGAAATTTAATTGAATCAAAAGTTTAGAAGATTTCAAACTTTTCAAACGATTTTCCAATTAAATATTTACTCAAACATTTTATTTTAATTAGTTTTCTAACACTCAAACCATATAAAGAGTAAAGTTCAATAATATATCTTAAATCAATCATTAATAATGAGTAATGAATACAATTCATTCAATGATCAAATTCAAGATATTATCCACACAACCAATTTAGGTCAATAACAACAATATCCTGTTAAGATAAATTTAAATATTAATAATTTGTAATAACATTCAAATTATTTCTGGATTAATAAGCCCACTTCATTATTTGTAAGTTTTTTTTATTAAGCTTTTTTATTTAGTTTTCTCAAGCGACTGATACTTCTGCACCTCCATATTATATTCCCATTTTAACGAAAATATTTTTCGTCGATGATTTTTTTTTAATGAATAATTTTATTTTTATTGAGAGTTGTACAACTCAAAAAAGGTATAAAAAAATAATTACGGATAGTATAATATGTAATAATAATATCTTTTAATTATATTACTGTTTATGCAAAAGAAAAAAAGTTGAATTATAGTTATTGTCGATAAAGACTATTTTTGTTTTTCTCTCTAAGACTAAAATAAAAATATGTGAAAATTATGGAAGTGTAAAAGGAAGGAGATCTCTTCTCAAGCTCTTCCCTTTAATTTTTTTATTATAATTTTTTGGACTTTTTTTGATATATTGGTATCAGAACCAATTATTAAATATCTTATCGAAAATGTATGTTTTCATTATAACACTTCATTACTTTATACTTTTTTAGATCTTAATACTGAGAATTCACCCAACTCAAATAAAAAATATAAGAACCCACTAGACTAAGCTAGGATGTTGGTCAGCTGGAGAGGATGGTCCCGGTTGTATGTCCCTAAAGTGAGGCAACGAATCTATTGATCAAGCTAGATGGTTCGTCCAAATTACTCAAAGCCTTATGTCTAGATTAAAAGAAATGCTTTAGAAAGGAAAAGGTAGAAGACTCACAAGTAGAAGAGGAAATCAAATTAACAACCATATGGTACAGCATAAACTTAGAATTCCAGCAATAGAATTCCAATTAAACAAATAACCCTTTATAATATTTTTTTTATTAATTTTTCAATATAATTATTTATTACTTCTAATCTAATTGTCTAGATTGACACTGAAGTTTTCAGGTTTCTTAAGATTAAATTATATTCACATGTATTTGAATGTTTAATTGTCAAATTATATAATTAATTCTTTAATTTTTATATATTATATTTATAATATTATTTTTTAACTGTGATTGTCGTTTAATACACTATATAAACATCCTAATTATACCACTATAAATAAGTAGATCACGTCAATATTTAAATTATACTACAATAAATACAAGTTAAAAAATCAAAATATATTTAAATAACTCAACCCACTTAGATTACAAAATTTTTAGCTCTTTAAAAAATAATTTGAGTTTACTTAAATTTTTTAACTCCACCCGTTATAAACCCACCAATAGTCTACAAATTGAATTAACATATCTCAACCATATTAATTCACTTTGGTGTCCTACCTTCTAACATATTTTTGAATAGCTAATTGAGTTAACGGTTCTTAAAACTCCAATTCTTTCATTTTCTTTATGTTACCTCGAGTCAAACCACATTGTTGAAGAATGAATTATTGTTATTGAAACTTTCTCATCCAATCTTTGAAAGTGGAAAAAAACTTAAAAGAAAATCTCTAGGACGGCTACGGGTCAAGTTTAATGTAATAATACTGTCAAAATAATTTAAATATATTCGATATTAAAGATAATTTATCACAGGAAAAAATAATTTATATATAAATTCTAAAATATTTAAAGAAATAACATTTAACATAAAAGATATGTTTATAAACTTTATTTTATACAAATTAAAAAATATTAATTTGTTATATACTATAATATACGATATGTAATCCATCTTCATTGCCTTATGACATTAATTTTCATCTAAAAGATGTAATATTTGATCAATAAACACGATCAATTGGAGAAAAGTTCAAATTCACTTAAAATGAAACAATGATTACGTTTTTTTTTATTAAGAAACCATATAATTTATAAAGCTCGTTATAGCTGATAGTAGTAGAATTTCAACAGTTTTCAATCTCATCATTGCGGTCATTATACAAAAATCATTTATAAAAACGAAAAGGACGTATAGTGAAATTGACAAAGAATTTGATTATCACTCACTCAAAATATATATATATATATATATATTGAAACATGATTAGATACTATACAAATATAAGAAAAATAATGATTAGAGATGTTTCTTTAGACATAAAATTTATTTATAAAAATATTATCTCCTACTCCACTCTTTTCAAAACTTTAATTAATTAAATTTTCCATACAAATTAAAAATATACCTAATATAAACCTAGATAAATATAATCAATCATTGTTTAAAAATTTCTATGTTATTTCTAACTCTTCATCTATACTTTAGTGAATGAATAATTTGTTTTCCAGAAATTATATTTGTTGTCACTTTAGTGTTTAAAACCAAGACAATTTTAAATAACTTTAAGAAATTTTTAGGAATTTATTTAAATTAATATGTTCATATGTTTTAATTCCTAGATCAGGAACTTAAATGATAATAATATATGTTTAAGAACGTAGATAAATTCTTAAAATAATTTATAAGCTTATTTTAGAATTTAATGTTACAATGTTTAGGAGACTAAATTGACCATTCATCTTAAAGATTTCTATGCTATTTTCACAGAAGAAAAACATAAGACTGCACTACAACTTTCTTTTAAAAACCAAAGTTATTAATGCTCCACTAAAAATAAACTTAATTACATCTTAGAGTATAATTGATTTTTTTACAAATATATGATATTAAAATTCTAAAACAACAAATGTTTAAAACTAAAATTTTGAAAAGGAAAAAGTGTTGTATTTAGACTAAAATTCCTAAAACATTAATGTTTTGGGATAAAAATAAAATAAAAATAGGAAGTTGATTTCGTAGGCTGCATGTACCCCCATTACTAACATGACACTGGCGACACTTTTTGTCAGGAAGTTTAATGCTCCACCATCGATTTTTGACTTTACAATCCTTCTAGTTAAATTCTCTAAGGTAATATTTTGGATTCTAGTTGGATTATTAAGAATTTGTCGTTTCATACATTTCCATTTATTTGCTATTTTCCCCACAACCAGCTAAACACTCCTCACTATAACTGTGTCTTAACTCGTACCTGTTTTTCAGAATTCATTCATAAAAAATTATGTGCGTGAAACGTTCTGACATAGTGAAGGTTGGTCCAAGTCTAAGATCGACCTATAAATCAAAGACGTAAATTGAGAATATTCCTAAAGATACAGACTCCTTCAATGTTCAACTAGTTATAGTAATTAGGTTTGAGTGCGAAGTTGACATATTTTTGATCCAGCAAGAATTAATGGTATTAAAATCTTAAGAAAAAGGATTAACAAACAGCATTGTCCAAAACAAAAAAAGATAAGGACAGGAGAAGTTACGATTTAGGTTGTAGTATTAATGGCACAAAATCAGAGTACAAATGTAGTTGCATGATCTCTAGTCTATGAGGTAGCTTAGAATGGAGGGAGTGAGCAGAAGCATCCAATGCAAAGCATTGGTCCTTCTCTTCTCTAGACACAAATGATTCCATTCAAACCCAATCATATCACACTCACAGGCACAGCAGGTGAAACATCAAATATCTCAATACCTTCATCTCTCTTTTGCAGACCCAACTCAATTCCACTCCCACATGTGCTGCCACCAATCCAATCCAATTCAAATCATTCCACACCCTCATCATGCAATTTCACTAACGCTTTTTCCACCATTTTCTTTTCTAACGTATCTGTAACAACCAAATTGGCCACTGCCGACCCTATTACTAATGCATCTTCATCATCATTATTGTTATTATTCTGACTGTAATGTGAAAGTACAGAACCTTGCAAAACCCCCATAGACTTTGACTTTTTTAACCTCACCTTCCTTCTCCCAAACCCGTGTTCGGTTTGGTGTGGCTGCATTTTAACCCAACTCCCTCTCACCGAACCAGGAGCAGAACCAATGGACTTTGACCTTGTCACTTTATTATTATTGGAGGCCTCACTCGCGTACCCTACACCCCACACACTAGATACTTTCCCCTTCTTCCTGCTCCCACTCCCACCTTTCACCATCCTCACAATTTTCTCACTCCTATCACAATCATTAATACTATTATCATCACACTCCTCCCACGCCACCACCGGCATCGCGCTCTCCACACGCGCCACGCGCCGCCGCAGAGACATCAACACCGGCGACGCACGAATCCTCTTTCTTGCTAGATTCAGACACTCCACCACCTCCGCCATGGACGGCCGCTTCTCGGCAGTCGATCTCACGCATCTGGCAGCCAGCACCGCGAGCTGCCGCACCACCGCGGGGTCCGTCGGCGATCCGATCCGGCGGTCGCAGATTCCGGCGAAGTCGCCGAGCTTGATCAGCGGCACCGCCCAGTCCACCACCGAGGGAGGGCTGTAATTGACATCGATGGCGTTCCGGCCGCTGATGATCTCCAGCAGCAAGATCCCGAAACTGAAAACGTCGCTCTTGGCGCTGAGATCCTCCGGCGCAAGATAGCACGGGTCGAGGTACCCTAACGTCCCCGCGGGCGGCGTGCACTTCACGCGAACGTCCTCCACGTGTCCCCTCAAAGCAAGGCCAAAGTCACCGAGCCTCGCGTTCCATTTCTCGTCAATTAAAACATTGGAAGACTTAACGTCGCGGTGAATAACGGGAGGGTTGGAAGAGTGCAATTCGCGAACCGCTTTCGCAACCTGAACCGCGAACCGGACCCTCCGGTTCCAACCGGGCGGTTTTTTAACGGAATGTAGTAGATCGTGGAGCGAACCGTTGGGCATGTATTCAACGACGATTAATTTGTTGCCGTTTGGGTCGGTGCTGAAGCCGATGAGGTTCACCACGCGGAGGCTCGGAACTTGAGAGAGAATCTCGATCTCGTTTTCCGCGGGGCTGGTGCAGTTGCCGCAGCCGGTGCATTTAGTGGAGTGGTTCTTCGAGGCAGAGACCAGTTTCGTGGTTTTGACGGCGGCAAGGAGTTTTCCGCCGTCGAGAATAGCTTTGTACACTCTGCCGTGGCTGCCTCTGCCCAGGAAGCTCTCGGCAGAGAAACCAGAAGTGGCGGCGGTGATTTCAGCGTAGTGAAAGTGGCGGATTGGTTTGGCGGCGAGGGGTTTGTGTTTCTTGAAGTGAGGGTCGCAGGTGGCGATTGCTGATTGGGCATTGCAGGAGAGGTAACCCATGAGACTGAGAATTGGAATGGGTTCGGAGGAATGAGAGAGAGAAGTTGAAGAGAGAGGTGCGGGTGGAAAAGGAAACACATGGGGCGCCAAAACCCATAACTGGAAAGAGAGGTGTTTTCAACTTTAAAGTGGGAAGTGATTCGCAGCTTTAGGACGATGTGAATGCAATCCAAACATGGACGCACATTTCTTTCTTTTTTTTCTTTTTTTTCTTTTTTTTCATTCTGCTTTTACTTTTTTTATTTTCCCTTTTTCTCTATTATTATCTCTTCCAGTACTATGCTTTCTAATAATTTAATGATTTCTGCATGCAAAGTCGTGCACCAAGCACACCTAGGGCCATCCCCAAAATCATATAGGAAGTAGTTGGTTTTCACTTTTATTTTTTTCTCCTTATAAATAATCAGTTTTTCCTTTTAAATTGCATCTAAGTAAAGTGGTAGTAGTTCTTTAAAGTTAGTTAAAATAAATTAAATTTGATTTCTATATTTATATTATGGTTCAAAATTCATGGAAGTGTGTTTGATTTAATATTTGTAATTAGTTAGGATTGAATTTTGAGGAGGGTGATAGGCTTTTATAAGGTGAATTAGATCTTTCAATCCTGGATAATGAGACTTTCAATTTTTTTTCTCTCTTTCAATTAAAGCTAGGATTTTTTTTTTAAATATTTTTAGAAAGAAAATAAAGTATTTTTAAATTAATTTGTAGAAAGTATGTTATATTAAATTGTTTTTTTAAAGATTTTTTTTTAACTCATGCATAAGTTTAGCTTATGAAAAAAAAATCATTTATTTTTCTCTTCATGCTTAGAGAAATGTAGCCAAACAAAACCTAAGTATTCAAACACTAATTAGTTTATCTACAATTAATGTCAATGGTATCTCTAAGCTAAATGAAATTAAAGTGGATTTAGAATTAAAGCGGATTTAATTCCTAAAGTTGACCAGGTGTGATTGATTAATTGAGATTAAGTTCATTTAAGGTCCATGGTTACCTTAAAATGTAGTAGATACTTAAAAAAAAAAAAACTTTAATGTTTAAATTGATGACAATGTAACTAGAACTGAAGATGTATATTAAACATTTATATGTACAAAAATATAAATATTAATTCCATATGCGAGTTGTTAACGATGAAGTTTCTGACTGCCCCTGCATTTAATGCTGGTGTAACTTTGCTTCTAATTGAAATGTGACTTCCCTAATATTTAGGTGAATTCGATTAACATTTTCCATTGTGGGCTTTAATAATATTTAGGCCTAAGAGAAGCCTAAACTCGGTCAAAACTAGTTGGTGGTTAAATGAAATATTTTTGTAACAAATTATGAAATATTTTAGTACAATTTTTAAACTAATTTGTTAATGGTTTCAACTAAAATTTACCTGATAACAAAAAATTTAAATAATTTGTAAGATGTCTTAGATTTCAATATCTCATCATCTTTGTGTATGTAAAATAACTTATTGACTTTGAACAAAAAAAAAAAATCTCTCTTTTATCTAAGTTTTTAGAGATATCAACTTTTAAAAGGGGATTGAGCATAGAATAAGAAAATGAATTGTTGCTAACATATATTATTTTAAAACGAGACGTGATTTCTCTCCATAGTTGATCCACGTGTAATTTTTCTAGTTGGCAGAAATAAATGGGTCAATAAAAAAGTCTTTAATAAGACAAACTCAGAATAGAAAATTAGAGCAAAGTAATTGATATTAAAGTACTAATAATTATAATAATAATTTATTTTCTTAAGCGTCCACAGTATCATGTTTTCGCTTTTTCGATAGAATGAGCCTTGAGCAAAGAGTTATATTTGCAACTATGTTATGGGGGGATCATGGAGGAATAGAAATGACAAAATGAGTAAAGGGTAACATGGTTGATAAAGTAATCAATATGAAGGTGGACCACAAAATTAAGATAAACAATACCCATTAGATAGTGCAATGTTAAAGTGTAATGTTCATGCAACTTTTCATGACTAAGAGCACTCTTTGTTCATGTATAGAAGAAAGTGGAAGTTTTAGGAGAGTTGGAAAACATTCTTCAAATTTATTAAGAAAAAGCCTCATAAATTTTGATATCATCTTATAAAAATAAATTTTAAATTTAATTAAATCTTATAAAATTGCTTCATTAGATAAAATTTCTCCATTTACATAATATAATTTGACTCATATTTTTCACTGGTACAAGATCTTTAATATTAATATTATATTTTACTTTTATCTAGGACGATACAAAGTTATGATATATGTTATCATACTCTTTCTTATATCACAATTTGATCATGATGGAGTAAAATTTTGTAAGATAAGAATCCCTTGTATTATTATTAGGAGTAGTTTCTGAAAAGTTCAAGTCCTCCATAATTGCAAATATTTGCATTTAATGGGCTATCCACAATAAAAATTTCATTCATTGTCATCATTTCCCCTTCATTATGGAATGTCACGTCTCTAACTCTTCCAAGGAGGCAAGCCAAAGAGGCAAAGCTTTTCTCAATAAGAAAGAAACTTCACATAATTCACTAGGTTCATCAGTTTCATGATAGCTTGAGAAAAAAAAAAATTGATGTTAGCTCCTCTAGATAAATAGAAATTTCTTTAATAAAATTCTATTTTGTACCAAGTTAGATATCAAGATCATGTTAAATTCTCTTAAAACCTTATATATGTTAATATGAAAGAATGTTCCATATTTAATATTATTATGAATATAAATATGTTTTTACTCTTAGTTCTCAAAAATCTCTTATTATTATGAATATATATATATATATATATATATATATATATAATATACACTCCGATAATTGATTAATTATGTATAGCTAAACACGGAAGAGGTGACACGCGTGTGGGACGTATTTTAACTTTTTTATTTTTAGATTGTTGAAAAAAAATCCACTTGTTCTGTTGTGCACGACACAGTTTTTCAACCACTAGTCTACGATATTATTTTATTATATCCTTTTATTAATTTTTTTATATTCTAAATAAGTATTGGATCCACCTAAATTCTAAGTTAGATACTTAGTTGAACTCTACAATTATCACAAGATAAACACACAATCGCTAAAAGCGATAAACACCTAGAATTGAGACAATTTCCATTAATTAAACTCTTAATATATAATTTGCTGAGTTTATGGCATTGACTGTCGAGCTTTGAGACTAATCTTGTACGTTAAGTTTGACAATAATTGCAACAATTATTAAATTATTTTTTTAATATTCAGAAAATGCAACAAATATTTAAGTTTTTCTTCATTCAAGAAATAAACAAGCTTTGTAAAAAAAATCATCTTATCATAATCTTCATCATCATTTCACACATTTCACTCTAAAAATTTTCTTTTATATTGCTCCGGGCACCTTTTATTATAAAAATTTATGTATAAATAACAATACTCTTAAATTATTAATTTAATATTAGACGAAAGATAAAGACACATATAATATAAGATTATTCATATAAGTTAAATGTTAAATTAAAATAAAAATATCTTAAAATTACGATAATTAAAAATAAATAAAAGATTAATAAATTAGGCACGTACCTTATTTTAACTGGGGCATAACTATGCTTTATATATAATTTTGTCTTATATTTCGTAGAAGAAATTTCTAAAATGTAAATATAAATAGACTTATTAGGGTTAAATGGTTTGAGAGTTAGATTCAAGTTCCTAAGGCACCAAACGTGATAAAAGGTTTTTGTAGCTTTTACGTTGAACGAAAGGTTAATTAAAACACGATTTGGATGGGAAGGTCCGATTATATTTTTCAGCAACAGTAGTGAAAGAAACAAAGTGGGTAGCGACAAAGAAAAACAGTGACGTGCTTACGCAGCATTGGGTAGTGTTTGGCTTCAACAACACTCTTAAACGTGGGACGAGAATGTGTTGTTTGCTTTTGTTTGTAGTTTTAGGAACTGAGAGTGGCGCTTTCTTCAGCTTTTGACCATCAACTGTCTCTTTGTTTTTGTTTGTAATGGATTTTCAGAGTGAGAGATTTTGAAAACCAGCTTCCACTTCTCAATATCATTTCAAACGCTCAATGATTCTCTTTGCCTTCTCTCCTTATCTCTTATTGTATATGGGCTCACAATTCAAATTCATACACCAACTTCTAAATCATGTTTTTCTTTTTCTTCTAGATATGCAATTTAAAATCATGTTTGGTTTAAATTATTTCAGAGAAAAATTGAACGAAGCATAATTCTGCAAAAAGACCAGAGAATTTTTTTATGACGAAAATAGTTACAAGCATTCGACTTTATTTTAAGACTTTCTGCTTCTCTTTGATTCTAGAATTTAATATCATTAACACACTATTCAAAATTAATTTAAAACTCAGAAATATATATATATCAATTAAGTTTAAATTTTATGTTTGATTTAAACTTAAAATTAACCTTTAAAGTTATAAAAATTAAGTCGAATACTACTGTTCATACAAAGCTCCCTCAAGTTATAAAAATATCTCTTGATATTTTTTATCACTCAGAAACAAAAGTTAATAAGAAGATATTAATAAATATTTAAAGAAGAAGTTAAATAAACAGGTAATGTTATTTTAATTAGTTTTCAATAACTGATGATATCTCACCTTATAAATACAACCATCTTCACTTTATAAACAAGTTTTATGAGAATAAATTATGTTTAAATTTATCTTTTATATAAGGTAACAAAATTTTTGTTGAACTTATTATATTATTTTTATCAGATTATTATTAAAATTTATATAAATATTTAGTTTCATACACAAAATATACCGTTTCATATCTAAAATATAAATGATTTATAATTTATTATGATGAGATTTTGGAAAGTATATTAGATATTTATGTGTTTACATTAATCTAGTTTAGAGTTTAGGTCATTTGATATCATACAACTACTATATATGTTGATAGCAACTATTTCAAAATTAGTTAAACCCCAATTTTAACGGAATGAAAAGAAACATTTGGATGTTTGAATAGATGATTGTGACCCATGAAGCAGAAGGAAGTTAGGTGCAAAACTTGTATTGAATGAGGCAGGCATTTTTACACAGTGCCCCATAGTGGGAGCAGATTTTAAATCTGGAAAACAAAAATCTATGAATGAGCACAGAAAAACGATAATCACGGGATCGCGTTTCAAATGTATCTGTTAAAAGTCAAAACTTGTCGAGTGTCAAATATTGGTAATTGTTTTCAAGCAGGTGATAATCGCTTTTGACTTTTGCGCCCGCCAAATAATGTTCAAATATACTTTCAATTTCATGATACCATAATAATAACACTGGATACTTTTGGAGATATAACAGTGCTTTGATTTCCATTATAATACTCAAACTAACTTTTAATTTATATTAAATATTGTATCAATATCTGTGATTATTTTTTTAGATTCCGTCAAAAGTAAAAACTAATTGAATTTTTAATTGATATAGGTTGTGATCGAATTTTAGATGGAAAACTTAGACAAATTTCTATTTTTTTTATTGAACATTGTACTAACATATCTGATAATTTTTTTATGTCCAATTAAAAATAAAATTTATCTTAATCGAATTCAAATTTGAATGATTTTTTTTTATAAATTCGAATTTAACTTAATTTTCTAAGTGAAATTCAAATACACATTGTTATAATAAAACACTGTTTTTTTGTTAAACTAAATTTAATTTTCTAACAGTTAGATATATTGAATTTTTTATCAGTATTATGAGAGGAATAATGTTCTATTAATTGTGTGGATGTATTACGGTCATTCTTCTCTTGTCCTGATTGAAAAAAGTTACCTTTCCGTTGTGGATTTTTTTTTTTGTGTGTGTGTGTATCATATAAATAATATAAATGTGTACAAATATTTCCTTCTCATATTTTTTTTTTTGGAAAATCTTTTCAATTAATTGCGTCGTTATTTTTTAGATAATCTTCTTATACTTTTATATTATAGAAAACAAAATATTAAAGATAATTTCTATGGAAGAGGGTAGTATATTAAAATACAAAAAGTATTAAAAAATTTTAAAAAAATATATTATCATAAATGATACAACAAAACAAGATAATAAAAAGAATTTATTTTTACTTTTATTTTATCTTACTTTTATCTAAATTCTAAGCTTTATCTTATTCCCAAGAATGTAATAAGATAACTTTACTTATAAATCTTTATTGCTTTTGCAAAATAGAACAATATTATCTTATTCTTTGTAGGAACCCTGCACACATATAATATGTAATATATAAAATATTAAGTATAAATTTAATGCGTTATAATATTTAATACTTATTAGTTATCTATCTATTATATACTATATACACACACATATATATATAAACTGTTACTTTTCTAATAAATTTCTATAAAAATGTACATTTTTACCATAGTTGAATTATAATATATTGAAGTGTAATGATTGCTTCAATTTATTGATATAATTTAATTTTTCTCTTATATTAAATATAGGTTTGATTTAACATATTATTTTATATATTTGTACATGTAATTTAATTTAAACTAAAAAATTAACATGTTATTTTAAATAAAAACATGGAAATGATAATTTCATTTTAATAATATGTTATTTATTTATTGTTTTTTAAATTTTTAATAATTTTCACGTAAGTAAAGGTAATTTGCATAATTTTGCTAAAATTCATAATTTCTAGATGTTAAAAAAATTAAGTTATTTTTTCTTCTAAAAAAGTATATAATTTTAATTAAATAATCGTCTTATAATTTAAACAAAATTGTATCATATCCCATCGTTATCTAATTCATGTCATATAACAACCATTATAACTTATCCTAGGTGAACCAAAAAACTTAGAAAGACAATAATTAGTATTTGAAGGAGTCATATCCATCCCACATTTATGTAAGTATAAGCATGCAGAAACCAAGAATGTAATATAAGAAAAAAAAATACACATTTCTTTTTATGAAAAGCCCCAAGGAAACAATAAAACGTGTTAATAAATAATTTTTTTTCCGATGCTTGCTATGTTAATGGGTAAAATTCATGTAAATCTGAAGTATGAACCCATCAAAACAAAATCAAAACACGTAAATTTCACTTTATAGGAAAGTCAAAAGAGATATTCTGTTATTTACCTCTTATTTAACGTTTGGTGAGGTCATATGATAAGTTCTTTACACATTTCTACATAAAGTTTCCTAATTATTGTGAGGCATATAAACAATAATTTATTAGAAATTAATTGATTATATAATATTTATAATATCTAATTTTATATTTCATTCTAATAAAATGTCCTTGAGAATTTTAATATTCTCTTATATCCAAACAATTTTTTTAGGATGAATCAATTAACCTTATTTCATTAAAAAAAATCTCAATTAACAAATAAATTATTTAGATAATTAATTGTGTTTTTTTTTCAAAAAAAAATTATTCCACAATCAATTGATATTTAAATAAAATTATAATCCAATATCATAAAACAATAATATCATATATATTATTTCAAACATCATGATGATTTTCCTTTTAAACTTTTTTAAACTTATCAATATTTGCTATTATATTATTCTTAAGTTACTTAAGTTCTCTTATTTTGTATAAAAAGTGAAAAAGAATCATTGGATTCACAGGAATAAGATTGAAACTCATGAAGAAGAATGTAAAAGAAGTGGGTGCAAGACAGTTGAGCGTGTCGGTGCAAAAGTCGTTAAAAATCTATTTAAGAACTGCCTAAGTTAGGATTAGGCACACAAAGTTAGGGAAGAAAAAGAGTCAGTCTTGGATGACAACTTTAGGGTTCTTTGATGTAATCATCTTCTTCTCCCATTGTTCATTTTTTATGTTTGGTGTTCTCATGAGTATGAGAAACTAAATCCATTGTTATTGGGGTTAGATGTAACCTATTGAACTCTCATGTAATCAATATTGGTTTTATATATGTATTTCTTTTCAAATGTCAATATTTTGATTATTTGCTTAATGCTTGTTGTGATGATTATCCATGACTTGATATTTGATTTTAAGGATATTGGAAAATATCATTTGTAATATAGATTTGAATTGAAATATGTAATTAAAGCTTGTATTTAGGAATAGATCATGATTAATTTGTTGTCTTAAACCCTTGTGAAATAAACAAGTCTTTTTTATATAATTAATTAAGAAATTGACGATTAATAGAAAAACTTATATTCATTCACCTAGGGAAGTAGGGTATGAGTATTATTGTGGGTTGACATTAACATTAAAAGAAAAGAAGATAATTGTTTTGACACATGAGAGTGAAGTGTGGCAAAGTCTAGCCCTAACAATTTCATTTCTGCACGTGGTCTTTGAGGCTCATATGATGGTGATGGGCACCCTATGAGGACTTTCATTGTATGGACCATTGATCCCCACTAACATTTGATGTACCCTCAACTGAGGAGTTCACAACTTATATTGCTTAGCCTAGTGTGCAGGCCCATTTTGGAGGAGAGGGTGAGCTTGCAAATGATAATGCAGGAGATGATGCTGAAGAGGAGAATGAGATCTTTTTCTGACTATTGGAGTTTTTTTTGTGTTATTTTTTTTGTTTTGTTTTCATTTTTCATTTCGTTTGTTCTAAATTTCATTATTATTTTTTGTCTATTTTGTGTGCATTGATTACAAACTATGTAACTTGGATATGTGGTAATTTTGATGCAATCAGTTTATGATTTGGAGTGAATTTTACCTATCTTCAATGAGAAATTTTTGTGTGTTGTTGCTTACTGAATATGTGAATTGATTATATGATTTTTGGTGAGATTTAGTTTGTGTTTTCCTTTTTTTTTTGTGATAAAAAAATGTGTCTTGCATATACAATGTGACAACAGTATCTAGAAAGGATGTTGGGCTTCAGAGTTCTCTTCAATAAGTACTATCACTTTTGACTCATAATTGACTTTTCTTCAGTTTCTTTACTAATTATTTCATATGTATGTTTAGACATGATTAACACCATTTTTTTTTATTATGTCATTATAGCCAGAACCAAATACCCAACCTTGTTTTGATAAAATAAAACCTTTGTTTATCCTTTGAGCTTTAAAAGAATTTGGGTTTCATCCCTGAACCTCTTTCTGTTGTAAGAATGAATTGACTATCTTTGAGTATAGAGAGTAAGGAGATCATGATCATTAGTATGATTCAAGTTTGGAGAAAATTATTAAGGGAATCTAAAATGTAATTCAAAAAATGTTGGGAATTTGTCATGTTTTACATAAAAAAAAAGTGAATAAATGAATGTGTTGAAAAGTTGATATTGGGTTAAAGTATGGTTTTGAAATAGAAGATGGTAAAATTTTCTTATATTTTAAATTAAATAAAATGCTCTCTTTGCTTGAAGTACTTGGGTTATTCAGAAAATTCAATTTCTTTCTTAGTTCAGCCACATTACAACCTAATAAAACTCCTTGAGATGTTGCATATTTTGTTAAGATTGTTGGCTTTTGAAATGAAAAACAAAGTTAAATTTTGGAAAATCAGTAGAGACATATATAGCCTGAGACACTAGTATGTGTAAGTGAAACATTTTTGCTAGTAAGAAATTATACCTCTTGTTCACTAAAAGTATTTTGCCATTGATAAGATTGCATCATTATCTATATTAACTTTGCACTATGAACACCAGAAATGATTCTTAACAAAGAAACATTTTTTCTTTTTGTGATGGATTTGAGCAAGAACATACATAATTGATATTTGAAGTGATTATGTAAATTTGTTTGGGTTGTTATACCATTGTTGAGTAATGTCTATCTCTGTCAAGTTACCTTTACTTGAGGACAAGTAAGGTTCGAAGTTTGGGGGAGTCTAATAAGATTTATTTTTATTATATTTTAGAGCTAATTTTTATAATGAAATCAATTATTTCTAAACTTGAATCATGCTTATTTCTTTATTTGATTAGGTTTGTTAATAATTGACTACTGAAATATGAGAATGTAAGGTTAAGCTAATTCTTCTTATTTTGCTCAAAAAGTAAACACGAAGTATCAAATTTAGAGGAATAGGATTGGAACTCATGAATGAGGATGTATAAGAGAAAGTTGACACAAGACAATTGAGCCTGACCATAGAAGAACTAAGCCCAACCCCTGAGCCCAACCATGCAAAACTCAAGGGCAAAAATATCAAATTACACCCGACGCTATTGGAGTTGACCGGGCGACAATTGGGTCAAGGGCCTTTGCAACTACTTGAGTTTGGCACCATTGAAGTTGGGTCGGGTGTGACATCATTGAAAAATCTATTTAAAGAGTATTTACGTTCGGGTTAGGCACACAGAGCAAAAAAAAAAGGAGTCAGTCTTAGATGATAACTTTACGGTTTCTTGGTGTAGTCATCTTCTTCTTCCATTGTTCATTTTTTATGTTTGGTGTTTTAAAGATTATAAAAACTAAACTCATTGTTATTGGGGTTATATATAACCTATTGAACTCTCATGTGATCAATATTATATATATATATGTCTTTCCTCTCAAATGTCAGTTTTTTAATTTGAATCTTAGGCTATTAGAAAATATCGTTTGTAATTTGGATCTAAATTAAAATATCTAATAAAAGCTTGTATCTAGAAATAGAGCATGATTCATTTGTTGTCTTAAACCGTTGTAAAAAAAACAAGTATTTTTTTATATAATTAATTAAAGAATTGACAGTTAATAGGAAAACTTAGGCTTATTCACTTAAGAAATTTGTGTTTGGATATTACTGTAGGTTGACATTAGCATTCCGAAGGAAAAAAATGTAATTGTTTTTATACATGAGAGTGAGGTTTAGTGAGATCTAGCCCTACCAATTTCATCTCATCGATCTTTAACCGCTATCTGCAATCCAAGTATTTGATAAAAATATATTTAATTATTTTTGCATAATTTTATTTTCTTGCACACCAATCACAACTATAGATTTATTCCTTAGTTTAATTTTATCATAATTGTGAGTATTGTTATGTATTGCACAAATTCCTTGAGAAAGAACTATATTTACGATTTGCTACATTTTGTAAGTGATACATTTGTAAGTGATACACTTGTCATTGAAAGCAAATTATACTAATACCCATATTAAGCCTTACTCAATTTATATGATTTATTTTCATGTCTTGTGACTTCAAAATTAGGAGATTGATCCATAAATTTAATACTCATTTAAAAAAAAAAAATTAATTTTACATCAAGCTATTGTAAGGACAAACCTCTAATAGTGATCACTAATGTGATACTTTCAATTCTTGTCATGGGGCAAAAACTTCAATGTAATTTAAATAAACCTTTTTTTGCAAAAATCTTATTGCAACCAACCTATATTTTGCTACTTCTTTGTTCTACTTTACCTTCAATTTATATATTCATTTCACTCCAATAGGTCTTTTATTGTGAGGTAACGTGACGAGATCACATGTATGGTCTTCTCTCTATAGCCCTTATGCTTTCTCCACTATTGCCTTCCATCTGTGTTCTTTGATAGCTTTCTCGAAACATATTGGCTATGTTTCAGCCAGTAGAGCCAAATAGATTATGTCCCCATCTTCATTTTCTACGCAATTAATAATAGATATAAAATCTCAAAAACTTTAAGATTGTTGTTTGTTTCTTTGAGGTTTTTGTGGCTAAATTAGAACTGCTTCTACATAATTCTTAGACCACGCATGTCGTTGAATCTGAATTGTATATGCACACTTATTGCATATCAATTACTTTATCATTATCCTTTTACTAAAAGGTTATGCAATTTGTATGCACATGTTGCCTCTCCCTTGTCATCCAACTTCTCTCTTCTTTCATTTGATACATATATAACGCAAAGAACCAAATACTGAAGACGACTTATTTTACATTTTCTCCCTTACCATGATTCCTTTGCAATTACATCATATAGGCTCTTAGTTGGATTTCTATTCAGAATATAAACACAATTGGTACAATTTCTTTCTAAAATCGTTTTAGTATATTCCTTTCTTTAAACATAAAATTAATCATGATCATCAATATTTTGTCCCTTCTTTCAATTTTTTTTATTTGGAGCACATAAAAGAACATAGGCTAAATACCAATAATCAAATTTGGTACAATTTGTTGTTACTACCACAAGAACAACATGATCTAATTCAAAATCATCACTATAATCTTGTATCATTAGAGTTTAATTGAGTCGAAATTGTTGAATACCAGTTTTCTAATAAACATAGATATTTAAAAATTAAGCAAATGATTAGTTATAAAATTAAAAAAAAAAGTAATTAGAGTTATAAACAACAATTCAACTACTATAAAAGTATTATAGATTTAATTTTGTATTCTTTCTTACGAGTTCTTATCATTTTTAGTTGCTTCAGCTAATACAATAAGACTGTTTCTTGAACCCTAAGTTTTAAATGACTTAGATAACTTGTTAAATTTAATAAAATTATTAAAAACAATAGTAATATCAAATGAACACTAATCAAACATATAAAACTTAATTTGTAAATCACAAACAATCCTCAGATTTTCAAGTGTGAAATTGTTCATAGACAAGTATAACAAATATAAAGCACCATGTTAATATGAATAACTTAACATGAATAAAAAGATTCAAAATATATATAACATATATTTCAAAATACTATATCAACTCTTAATAATAAATAATATAAAAATTAAAACCCAACATGATAAAAGAGTTGGTTGGGCAAAACTAATCTCTACCTTCTAGTATTGACTTCGTTCTTTGATGTCTAATTATTCTCAACCAAAAGGTTTCTCTTTCTCTCATTTATTTTCTTCCTTTGAAATCATATCTCATGAATTAGTTCAAAACCACATTAAAATACAAAAATAAATATTGTTCATACTTATGGTTTTCTCGGACTTTAAATATTCCTTTAAAAATATTTCCATCAACATGGAATCATCCACAATCAGCCTCAGAGTTCTTCTGACTTACCTTTTTTTCGTTCCATTTTATTACAACTTTAATATTTGTTTTATTTCTAACTATAATTGCCTCATGAAATGCAAAGCATAATTGTCCTCAAAATGATCTTCGATTAGTTTTAGATCAACACGGGTCAATTAAAAAGACCTACTCAAGATAAGATAAGGTAATGGTTAGACATTAAAGAAATTAATGCATGTGATGTACATTTGATGCCTCAGAAAATTTGACAAAGCATTTCAAGAATGCAAAATGGAATAATAGTAATTGTGAACATGGGTATGTAATTATTTTTGTAAGAGCAATTAGATTTATTTTACCATATTTGAATAACTTTTAGTTAAAGAATTATTGTTGTTAAAAATTCATAGTTTATGACATGACAAACCTAAAGTTCAGTTATTACTATAATATATCTAGTTGACTAGGTCATTACTATAGCCATACCCTTGAGTTCAATCGGCACAATATACGATTTTTATTGCAGGAAACAATTAATCCTTGAACTTTCACTGTGATAATAGATAAGAAGTGGTCTGATTAAAATATAAAATATGCTAAATTAATTAAAAATATAAAATATCTATACTTCAACTTTAAATTAAGATTAAAATAATTTAAAAAGAAAGTAATCATTTTAAAAACGTTTTTCTCAAAAGTAAAACAAGATAATATTATATATATAATAATAGTTATAAGAATCAAATAAGTACGAATATTAAATATTTATATATGAAAACTTTTGTATAAATTAAATAATTAAATTATATAGATATATGAAAACATTCGTATTTATTAAAGGAAAATTAAAGACTTAAATTAATATAAAATATTAAAATATCTGCATTTTACATTTAAAATAAAAAAAAACATTTAAAAGATGCTTAAGAAATCCTACCAATTTCTCATTCTCCAATCCCTTAAATTTTTTTAGTTAGAGGATGATGAGAATCCTTAAGTAAATAAATTAGAAGATAGGCATTTGTGTAAATAAAACCAAAAGGATAGATTAAAAAAAGTTACAACATTTCTCCCGATCATTTACTATACAGAGATTCAATCTAACAAAATGCAATATTTAAAATCAGAGACTGTACAGACTGTACCAACCAGCTACCATTAGAATTAGTTCATTTTTACAACTCTTTCCTCTTTTTTTTTTTTTTTAACCATCACCAGTCCAGGAAATAAATACAGTATACCATCTGACCAAAATCAAAAGTCCGGGATAAAATCCAGGATTTATTTTCGACTTCCCAAATTTACCATCGTCAAAGCTCGTACCTACCGATCACAGATCTCCATCCATGTCAACACATATCAGTCAGCCGAATAGAGTACCCTACAAAGGTACGAAGGATTAAAGCTAACTCATATCAGTCGAATAAAAACACACGAGCCCGATGGTTCCACATCAGGTCCCAAAACACAGAAATTTGTGCTAGAAAGGAAAAAAATTCGACATAGTTTAATAAATATGACTGACGTTGTCTATGCTGTGAACATAGTTGAAATGACACAAAACATAGTAATGCAATAGCACTACCATTTTTTTAATAAAAGATATTAGAGACGAGTTAGACGAAAATTGGCAAACCTTTAGCTTTGAGCACATTCAAATGGACGCAAGCGTAACGAACCCTCAGGAAAATCATGCATTCTAAACGGTTCCAAAAGGTCAAATGGCCTGCAGAGAACAAAATCACTTAACCCAAAAAACATCTAAATAGTTGATAGGCAATAAAATTAAATATATCAGTGTAACACAAATAAAAAAACTAATGGATCTACACAAATCACGCCCAATTCAACAATGATGACAAACATTAAATCCAACCCTCCTGACCACCTGGGCGCACTGTCAAAGATGAGACGTGCAGCCCGCCTACTTCGTAATATTCGGCTTAAATCAAGTTCATTAGGAGGTTCAATCTACAGTTGGAGGTGATGAGTAATATAGAAAAATGGACATGTCAGTAAGTATTTCAAAAAAGCCTCCCAATATTAAGAGAAGAATGACAGACTAAAATACAACTCATGCTCATATTACCGTGGATTGCCGCCATCAATTAATTTCTTGAAGGCAGTATAATTTCATTTTTCAATTTCAAAAAAAAATGAGGTCTAAAATTCTTACAATATAGAATTACGGCTACGGGATAACTTTTGTTGATTGCTCTCCATAGCAGCCAACACATCACAAGTTTCTGGTCCTGCTGAACCACCAGCTACGGAAGATGGAACAGGAGCACTTGGAGTCCATATCTAGAATAATTTACCCTCAGAAAGCTTCAGAGATTGAAGTTTTTATCCCATTCAAGAAATACTATGCATCATATAGTAATCATTCTCACCTTTATTGTGCTATCAATCCCACTGGTTGCGACAACAAAATCAAATGGATGGCATTGTATACAATTTACAACTGTAGCATCAGGAGGAAAACAACAGCTACAGACAACCAAACAAGAGAAAACTAAATAAAACCTGAAAATCTTAAGGAAAACAGTGTTTACCTGATCCATCACCATTTAGAATTTTTATGAGTCTACCAGTACGCTTTTCCCAAATAAACCATCTGCCATCATCACTTCCACTGGCAACATATTCTCCTACATAAACATGTGAGATGTTCTTGAACAAATTTCCGGCTATGCCAGACCAACTTTCAACTCAACTCACCGCTTATGTTAGGCACGTGCCTCAACAACAAAATAAAGAGAGGAAGGTGTACAGAGAGGAATAAAGAATAAGATATGGAGAGAATTAGTCTGTTTTTATATAAATAAGGGGTCAAGAGGGCTGAAGGGAGTCTTTTACTCTAGAAAGCATTTTGTGGAGAATACAGTAGTGGCTCGAGAAGGGGGAACCCTTGTACTGTGACCGTTGACAGTTCTTGTTAATCAAAGAAATTCATCAAGAGAATTTAAAAACAAAAAAACGCAAATATGCCAAAAATACGACGCACTATATTATCCGTTGTGGCTTATGCTTTAACATCTAAAGAACCATTATGGATTCTTTACGTTTTTCCTCAGAGCCCCCACTGCATCCATACACAGATTTTTTTCTTCGTCCCATTTCAGCAGTTGATATTAAAATTATTATAACCAACTGGTTTTAGTATACACATTTCTCCTGTGCAAACAATATAAAGCAACCAAAAGAGAAGGAAAGAAAAAATATTTTATATTTGGTTGGTATATGAGGAATCGCGGTGCACAACCAATTCTAATTTACAAAATCGCATATGAAAGAAATACCAGACCTCTTTGACCAAGAAAATTGGCCTGTTTTATGTCCGTCCCAATATTGCAGTGGCCAATAAATCTGTGTTTCATATCAACAGCTGGTTCAGGCTGCAATGTTAACAATAGATAAAAAAATTATCCAAAATGTATAAGTAATTTAAAATTAGTTCATTAGATTGCATACCCTAAGATTGAAGGTACTGATGATAAGTAATCAAAAGGGCTCACAAATAAAACCTACAAATAAAAACAACGAAAAAAACTTCTAAAGCACTTCAAATGTTGTAGCACCCTTTCCACATAATATTAACCATTACATTCTAGGATTGTACATTAGACCAATAAAGAGGAAGAAAAATAAAATCAAATGAAGGCATTACAAAAGCCCAGGAAATAAAATTTAAAGAGAGAAATATTTTATGGATCATAGTGATGAGAATCACCTACAATAATTAAATTTGAAGATAGTAATATGTACCAGATAACATGTTCTACTGCTCTGTGACGATGATGAGGGTGATTCACATGGGCCACTAGAACCTGCATTATCTCTAGAGTCACTTCTCCGGTGAATTCTAACATTTAAACTTCCCTGAAGAATATTTGAATCGAGATCATGTGCCTCATCACCGGATATTGATGTTTCAAAGTCCAACTCCAACTCCTCATCGTAATCAGAATCATCCCTGTCTGATCTAGGACCATCTTGTGGAACATCACCATTAGCCTCAGGACGATACAGTATGTCACTTAATGATAATATTCTTCCACCTCGAATGTCAGACCTTGATGCACCATCATTGGCCTTGCTATTTTTTTCAGCTTCGGCTGTTAAACCAGTTAGATCCAAAATAAAATGGTAAAAAAAATAGTACATAATTTTCCGATCATAAAGAGCAATATTTGGAAAATAGGTTTTTTGTTTAGAGGTTATGAAAATAAAGTAACAGTTAAATACTCTCTAATACCTTTGGTCGACATAAGCAAAATATAAAGCATGTTTCAGGACCTCAACGGTTCACAAACTTCTTTAGGCAACAAGGGTAATCCAAAAATTTCACCAACATACCTAAAGCAATATCCTTCTTCACATTCTCCACTCTTTCTGCAGCTTCAGATTTGAGTGGGGCCAGTGAATGGGAAGCAACAGCAAAATCCAAAGCATCTTCATGTCTACCCAACTGCAACGAAATAACATTAGTCAAATGGGTTTTAAAACAATATAGGCAGGTTCTTCTATAACAGGGTATACATGACAAACAAATGGCACGAAGTCAGAAAACCCATACAAAAGTCCCTCCAGCCAAAAGTCAAAACATAAATTCACACGTATTGTAACTGTTTTGTCAAATATGCCTTCAATCTCAATTTTCTTTTAATCAAAACTTTTTGAAATCCTGTACAAATATTCCCTTAAATTTTATCAAGTTGGGGTTGACACCTAATAACTTTAATTGAATATATAACAGATAAACAGGTCTCAATTTCGACATACTCTTTAGTTTCTCTTTGTTTCCTTCTGGGTTTCTATAAGGTTGGTAAAACAATTCATTTATCAATCATCCATGTGGTCTATCCCCGAGTAAATTCATCCGTTTCATACATTGGATCAAATCCATCCATCTAATTTTATGGATGGATAACGATCCACCTATTATTTATCAAAATCCAATGAATACTCCTATCAATATGAAACAGATTAAAATTAACCCAATCAATTTTTTCACAATTAAATCTTTCTTAAATGTACTTTTCTTAAAATTTTTAAAAAAATTATTTGTCTTAATTTATTTATTGAATTTTTTTTTTTTTAAAAAACATGTTTCAAAAATTATTTAAAATTTTTAAAAATTTGTAATTTTAGAAATACATCCCTGAAAAGATTGTTAATATGTATTGTATTGAATCTTTTATTAAATGGATCAGATTGTTAATGGATTAAAATGGACTAAGATTTTTTTTAAGCCTTCCAGTTTACCACCCCTAGGTTTCTATGATCTTGTCTCTTCATGCTTTAGTTGGCATTTATTGAACTAATCTTGTTCTCACCTCCGTTCCTGGTTGGCAGGGGAATGTTACGGATTTTAAAATGTTTCCAACTTCCATAGCACTCTTCTAATACTCAAGTTTTATATCCCCTTGCTAGTCCCACCCCAATACCCAAAGACATTAATAATAATTGATATCAATAACAAGTATTTCGGCCTCAATTATCTTCCCCATTCTCACTACTACCACCAATCCTAAGCAATAAAAACACAATTTTTTCCACGAAGATAAAAACAGAATACATGTGCTCAAAGCATCCTTTCACTATAAATTTCATTCGTATAAGTACATTTCCCTTTTTCGCTTTTATGAAGCTTTTGTTTCTGCTAACTGACGAAAAACTACGTGACTCTAATAATTTATCATATTTTCAATAAAAGGCTTTACGAGTCTCAAAAACCAGTATAATGCATTACTTCAAAGTGAAAGCATTTTAAAAATTGAAGTTCATACAATAAAATTACCTGGGACAGTGCTTCTGACATGTAGTACAGTGCTTTATAGGAGGAATTATCAATTTTTCTAGCAGCATAGCAGTCTCTTATAGCCATATGAGCATCATTTTTCCACTCCCTCTGGATAAAGAGTGGAAAATTCAAAACATGTCCAGTCCAGCAAAAATCATAAAAAAAAAAAGGAAAACAAAATGATGAAACCCATTATAATAATAATAATAATAATAACCTTGATCAATAGTGCAGCACGAGTGCACAAGCATTCATGTTTCAGTGCTGACCCAATGATATGGCTATAGCCACTCAAAACCTCATTACATGCCTCAATTCCATAATAGGGTGTCCCATTGTCCAATGATTTCTTAGCATATTTTATCAGTTTCCTGCACTTGTCGAGCTGTAAAACCCAATTAGTGAAGAAAAATATTATGCAAAACTAAAGTGACATCTCTTAGTTACAACCCTTATCTGATCTAAAAATATACGTAGGCATTCCCCATCCCCAAAAAAAAAATAAAAACTGTATACCTTTGCAGCAATGTTCTTTTTATTAGTAAATCCATTTGGGAAGACATTAGACACACAAGACTGCAACTCTATCCCATTAATTGTTGGAGAGTAAGTCATCATCTTTGATACGTCTCCTGAAGTATATTGCATCTCATTCACTCCAGCTGCATAATGAAAAAAAAATAATAATAATTAAGTACTACTTTAACATCTATATAAACATAGAAACCATAACATAACAGAATGGAAGTTACTGCAGTAACACAGTTATAGATAGTCGAAAGCATCCAAACCCACACCATAATCAAAACTTAGAAAATAACTGACACATCAAAGAGAACCTGCCAGCAAATGAAATAAATACTGCCTTCAAAAAGGATTATTTAATAAATTGCAACTTCTCTAAGGTCTTCAAAAGATGCATGGTGAGTTCCAGTTGAAAAAGGTAAACAAAGAGTCCAAAATATGCAGAATTAGCAAGTGCCGAACATCATGGAATACATCAAAGTGAAACACAGTATTAATTAGCCTCTTCAAAACACAAGAAAAAAAAAAGGAAATTCACTATTCAAGCTTCATTCCATTATTTATATTAATATTTTCTAACCAAGAGTTCATAAAACACCACATTACACTTAAGTATCTGACAATGTGACTTAAAGGTTACAACTAAAACAAGCATAGCGTAACAAAATAAAATGACACTGCTAGAAAAACGTATCCCCCTCCTGCCATTCATAAAGTAAAATGTCAGGAAATAAAAGAACTTCTATAATGTACCCATATCTCAAGTTGAACAAACAAAAAAAACTCATTATGTTATACTACCTCTGAAAAACAAATAAACAAGAAATGAAAAATCAAGGTTCAAACCTATACACTTTACCTTGATTTACATTCATCAGGTAAGCATGCTCTCCACTATAGCTGAGGAGAACCTCATGTCCATCAGGACTGAATGTAACATGAGTTAAGTGTAAGCTTGGATGTCCCTGTAAAAAAGATACAATTTGAGAGTGAAAACATTTGGCTTGAAGTGTTATAACGACTTGAATGTCCATAACACACCATATACCAGGGCGGAAATGGGGAAGCAAATTCGATAAATCCTGGAGCACGTAGGGCATTAGGTATGAAGAATGAAAAATTAACATTAAAAACTACTTCATTTCGGTTTAGGCATTTTGCAGAAAATAGAGATAGGAAATACTAATGACATTTTCAACCTGAGCATTTTTTTAATATGTGTAGACTCCGATGTATCTTAAGTTCTGTTCCAAAGAACACTGATTCAAATTAGCAATATAACCAATATCCCAAGAAAAAACTGCCACCACCATAGCCACAGCTGTCATTTCCTTCATGAGACACTAATATTTCCCTGAATCCACCATCTCCCGAGACATAAATATGCCCAACCCAACAGTGGATGCTGGTGTGTAAAAATACTGTTGTTTAGATTGACGATGAGGGTACCCAAAGGGTAAGTAGGTGGAATACAACACAGTAGCAACCCCACTTAGCCCTCTAGAATGAAATAGATTTCCCAATTTCAGTGGTAATATTGCATTTCCTTGAACACTCATGAAACATGTAAGGTTGTCAAACTCAAGTTTATGCAAACTCATGGATACACTTGAAAAGGGTTAACTATATGAGAGGAAAAAGATCTTGATTGAATTTTAAAACAGTGCATGAGCACGCATGCACACATGAAACTCTAACCATAGAGTAATGATTACAAAAATCTCTAGTATCTTATCTTCTTGTAACTCAACAAAATATTTTCTCCTAACTCAACATTCCTCTAAAACTGGTGAACGGATATCTCTCATTCCTAACTTACATGCAAGATCATGAAATCATTACGTGGGAAGACCCTTGGTAAAACTAAAAGCCCATATGAGATGTAAGAAGCAGTGACCAGGCCATCTAATTTTTCTTTAATGAAGTGTCAGTCAATCTCTATGCTTAGTCTTATCATGCTCAACTAGGTTGCGAGCAGTTCTAATAGTTAATTTATTATCACAATAGAGTTATAGGTTTTTCACATTTCACTTTAAGATCATTCAAAATAATTTTCAACCGTAACAACTCACATAACTCACATATGCCATGTGTCATAACTCAAACCTTGCAACTACTTCTTGTTTTTTTCTAATGCTCCAAGTCACCAAGTTTCCACCCAAGAACATGGAATATCCCAATGTGGACAATCCCCTTCATAATCTGCATCACCTCCATATTTATTTTTCATTCCTCTTGAAGAACAATCCCCTTCTTGGACTTGTCTTCAGATATTGAAGGATTATGTTCATAACCTGTAAATGTCTCTCCCTTGGATTATGTAAATGTCTCTCCCTTGGATTATGCATGAACTAACTGACTACACTACACTCACAACATAAGTTATGCCAAGTCTAGTGTGGGCTAAATAAATAAGCTTCCGCACAAGTTTCTGGTATTGACCCTTATTCACATGACATCTCCTTTGAGGTCAGTGTGGGTGACTCTCATTTGTGATAACCAAGTTTCTTTTGTATTGCTTCAAATCTAGTATTTCATGAGATGACCAAACATATCAAGATAGATTGTTACGTCATTTGAGAAAAGATTTTATTTGGATACATTACCACTTAGTTTGTTAATGCCAATGACCAAATGACACATCTCTTCACCAAACCATTGTGGGGCTCTAGGATTGACCATATATGTAGCAACTTCAATGCTTATGATTTATATGTTCCAACTTCAAGGGGAGTGTTAGACCTATTATACATATATTTCGTATATGGCCTTGGGCCATCCCTATATAACACTTTGTAGATATACATATATATGTTCCTATGTTCCTCAGTTCTGCTTATATACACTAAAGGATTCTATCGCATGAATATATGTCATTCCTCTCTAGAACAACAATATAAACACTTCAAGAAGTGATAATCACATATACATTAAGCCAAGGACTCACACGATCAGAAAGATGCATTGGACAAAAATAATTAACACAAGGAGGAGGAGACATTCTTTTTCGACATGAGCTAAGAGGTGGCAGCATCCTTCTATCATATAAGCGCGCAAAGGCATCACTGCAAGATATAGAAAATCTAACCTCAGTTCTGAAATAAAAGGATGAATTAATTAACATAATCACCAGAAATATTTACCTCCCACCAACAAGGAGCAAATGTGGCCTAGTTGAACTAATATCACAAGACTTTAAAGAAAGGACTTGTTTAGGAGGATCAGCAAGTGATCTTTTAGATCCACTTCGTAAGTCAAGCTGACATTAAACATGAAAATCAGTTAATGAAAAAAAACAAGGATTTCAACTTCAGAAAACAGTGATCATAGTTAACCAGCTTCCTGACTAACTTATGGAACAAAACTACAAAAACTACACTCTAGAAAGATTGTTAACACATACTAGAGCCATTTAATTTCCAAATGTTTAAGAAAAGGCGATAATGACAGCATCATGAGATCAAAGGCAACCAAAATCTCAAGCATAGAATTAACAATTCCCTTGAGATGCCTTGGTCATATAGGTTTCCCATGTGCACCTATGGTTTAGAATGTAAACTAGCAATCATAATAACTCGTGACAGTTCGAAAAAAACAGGAGAAAATGTCAGAAGAATAAGTTGAGTTTTGACCACCGCTACATGAAAAATCAAATTAAAAGTTTGATCCGTCCTCTCCACCAACAGCAACTTCCCATTCGTGTAAAATGCACAATAAATAATATATAAAAAACACTCTCCTATTTAAAAAAGGTGGATAACATAGCAAATTTAATCACATGATTACATCCAAAATTATTGCAGGTAACAACATACTCCTCCAACCTACATTGGTGAAAAGAATGTAATGGGAAGTTTTCATTTTAATGAAAAGGAATCGGTTCATTGGTGAGACCAACATAAATGCTACATGTTGCTTCAAATGCTCTAATAGCAGATGGCTTATTCTCAGTAAACCAATTGGTAATTTGGTAAATTCAAATATTAAAGAAATGGAGGATAATCAGTTTTCCCATATCACATATATGCATGGGAAGAGCTGTAAATTTTAAATTTATAATTCAACTCAGATGTTCATATCAGACAGGGTTCAATTGCATTCAAAACAACTAAGTATGAATACTGCTGAGTTAAACCACTTACAAGAATATTTCGACACTCTTGGTGTGAAGACCCAGCTGGAGGACAAGAGGTACCTTCCCGAAAATCATGTTGTCTCAGGGTCCCATCTTCACTAGCACTCCATACTACATTAGGGTTGCCATCTTCAACCTGCAAAAAAGGAATGAGGAAGACCTGAAAACTAACAGGATGCAGATCAAACTAGGCATTCCTACATAGGTTTTATTTGATTTCCTTTAACCTCATTGATGTAATGCTATTCAAACTATGTTAAATTGGTAAATTCTTAGACCACATAACTTACAGCCAATTTCTTGACTCTTCGAGCATGGCATTGGTAAAGAGCAGATGGAGCAATGATTGAATTGTCGCTAGATCCACTCCCACTTAAGCGAGACAAGTTAAATAACCGGACCTGGAAAAAATGAAAAATAAATGAAATTAGAGAATTAAAACCACATTACCCATTAAAAAAATTGGAGAATCACAATACTACTTCAGCATCTCCAGCTCCAGAGGCTACAAGCTCATCAGAAGTTTCTGGTATAAACTTTGTACAGAATATATTTGCAGTATGTCCAGTGTCAATTGAATGTATAAGTTTTCGGCCAGAATAGCTCCAAATATTGACCTACAAAATTTCGGGTAAACAATTAATTGCCTTCTACTGCTGGAGAATATACCATGAGAAAGTTAGAAACTAAAAACAGAAAAGCTAAATATTGATCTGTAAAATTTCAGGTAAACAATTAGTTGCCTTCCACTGCTGGAGAAGATCAAGAGGAAGTTATAAACCAAAAACAGAATGGCTAAATATTGATATGCAAATTTTCAGGTATGCAATTAATTGCTTCCACTGCCGGAGAAGACCAAGAGGAAGTTACAAAACAAAAATATAAAGGCTGTAATAATTTTCTCCATGACTCTATCAGTCTGTTTGCTATCTTTTGACAGTTATGACTGAACTCATCAAACTACTCATGACTCAATAATTATAAATTATAAAGCCAAATTATATCAGACAAAACAATCAAAGAATTTTTCCCAGTAGTTTGATGCTTTTTTTTTATCATTCCCTATCTTGTTTCAAAATAAATCACAAACAACTGAGAGAAATAGATGCAAGCATAATATGTGGAAGAGATGTCAAAGTCTTCAGTAGATGTAAGTGCAAAAGGGGAGTAATAGGCCAATTTAATCATGAACAACGAAAATTAATTTTAGTTCCCATTTTGTTAAATCTTATGGCTACAGTCTAGTATCTGTAGATGAGACTGCAATACAAATGACATTAAAAATAAGTGGCTTACCCGAGTATCATCTGATCCGGATATCAACAATGAACCTTTCGAATTCCAAGCCACCGCATTGACACAGCCAAGGTGGCCCTATTCAGATCAGGAGCAAAACGATACCCAGAGAAGTCAACAAACAAAAATATAGTGTATAGATTATTAGTTTTCGAGGTAATGTGGGGCATATAAAATGAAGCAAACAGCTATATAAACATGAAGAGAATGTTCGCTGAAATGTAGGGGTAATGCCAGCAGTTTTAAGAAATTCATGACTACTGCCTACCTTTTTCAAGAAGTGTAATCAATATATGCATCATCATATAATAAAGGTTTTAAATTGCGGGAAATTGCTAACAAATGCATCGGATTTAGCCAAAATTGCGATTGTGCTGCGGTTGTGGTAGCCCAAAAAACTAGATGTTGCGTCGAATATTACAGCAGCAAACCGTTTTTAAAACATTAAATAGATCGTGCAACGCTTTGTCAAAGACGTGCTAAGTATAAAAGGATGGTATGACTTTACCTTCTGTGATCACTTAAGGCACTTCAAAATATCCATGTTTGTGCATTCCTTCAATTATTCAATATTCTTTAAACATGCGTAATATAAAGTGCTAGAATCGCCTAACCCATACCCAAGTTACGATGAAACAAGAAATCAAGACGAAGACAAGAACATCCAATTTCGCATTTCTTAACTTAAAGTGCCAACAAAAACACGCAGAAACATGAATATGATCGAATAACATTTTGGAAGAATATTCACACGGACGCTATTCCATTTGCATGCTCACATGTGACGGAAACACTACGATGCCGGAGTAAATTAAGACACGTTACCAACCTCTAACTCTCTTTCTTGAGAAAGCCTCCGAATGAGAGAGGAATGAGTCTGCAAAGTGTGATTAACATCCTAGAGAAAACAAGAGGAACATTGACGTGGTCAGGAATCATAAGATACGGCAAAAATCATGAACGAAAATCAGAGCACGGCTTTCATCGAGAATCGTCATGCTCCAGATTGAGAATCGGAATAGGCAAGATTCTTAATCGAGACGCTTAGAATTTGAGGAAGAGAGAAAAGGAACAAGAATACCAGTGGAGAGTGGAGATATCGGGAGTCAAGAATCGCGTGTATGTTGCCGTCGTGAAAGGGAACGGAGTCCATGGCGGAAGGCGGTGTTTGGCGGCGGCGAGAGAAAGTTAAAGTAAGCAATTACTCCCTCACTCGGTCACTCCACGGCCGTGGCGTGAATGCCATCAATTGGAGCTCGGGCGGTTACACTCACAATCCTTCCAAACACTTCTTTTCTCTTCTCTTCCAAGTAGCTCTTTTTTTTATATATTATTTATACTACCAGTCATGAATGAAAAAAAAGTGTAACAGTGTCAGCATAAATAAATAAAAATAGTAGGTTTTTATTTATTTAATTATAAAATAGAATAATAGGAGGAGAATGAGGTTTTGTTTGGGTAGATGAAGGAGTGAAGGAGTAGGGTGTTGCGTGATATGTAAGCACCCTTCATCATGGTGGTGGCGATTGATGATTGGCTCCTACTGTGTTGTGATTTTCACCTCCCGCACTTTTAAAAACACTTTAACTTAAATAGTTCAGAAATAAAACTTTTTCAGATGTATATTTTATTTAACAAAATTTTGATATTTTAAATTATTATAATTAAATTTATCTAGATGGCATAACACAAGAGTCACTTCAGTTTTAGTTTGGTTTTTCAAATGGATCAACTACAAAATAATAAATGAATACAATACGGTGTAATTTAATTAAATATTTCAAGCTTTAAGCAAGCTCACATTCGCCCGAATCTGGTCAGGCCAACTCACTATCAATTAGAATTAAATAGCATATATCCTAATTGATCATGGTTGATCCTGATCAGTCAGGATATGGTAACTGGTGATCCTAGATTCCTCAAAATCATTATGACAAATTATCATGTCATTATCAGGAAAATATACAGTCTTTAATGCTAAGACCCTATAAATACGATTCAGGTCTACAGAAGTGATATCTTTATCTCATCCTTTCTCTATTACTCTATTTCTTCATATACACCTCTCACACTTTTACTGACTTGAGCGTCGGAGAGTTTTCTACAAATAGGCCTCCCTTCGGTTCAAACACAGAGAGAAGGTCAAAGACCGACAAGAACGTGGGAGACGACTCATACTCAAGCCAGGTAAGAACATTTGGCGCTCGGGTAAAATTAATCCCAAGACCACATTTGTACTTTCTTTTCCCCGCAATGGACCCAGCCATGATCGAAACTCTCCAAGGGGTCGTCCAACAAAACATGGAGGCTGGCAAGGCCGCCCTGAAAGAAACTGAGGCCAAGGTCCAGAATGCGTTGCAGGTCGCCCTCCAAGAGAACGAGACCCAGGTGCAAAACACCCTGCAGGAGGCGCACAACAGGATCGACTCCCGGATTCGAAACCAGCAGAGTCACCACGATGAGGACATGCGTGCCCTATACGACCGCTACATTTTGGTAGATGCAGATACAACTTACAATGTATTGATTGGACGGAGAACCCTGAACCAGCTCGGAGCAATCGTCTCCACTCCCCACATGGCCATGAAGTTCCCCGCGACAAATGGAGCGATAATAACGGTAAAGGCCGACCAAAGGAGGCTAGAAAATGCTATATGCAGAGTCTTGAGGTCACTCCCTACACCTTGAAGACCACGGCAGAAGGGCAGGACCAAGCCGGTTACAAAGCAGTCCCTGACACCCACAACCGAATGCAATAACGTCGAGTTAATACCAACACCTGATTTGACGGACAAAGGCCAAGAGCACGGAGAGATCGACCTGGATCCGAGAGCCGAGTTTGAAGAGACCCGACCAACTTTCGGTGAACCCTTGGTCACAGTCACACTCGGTACAGACCCCCTCCGAACCGCAAGGATTGGCCTTACCTCGAGTCAGGAAATCAGGACAAAGATAGAACGAGTTCTACTGGCCAACGCAGATCTCTTCGCCTGGAGCCCCGCAGACATGCCAGGAATCGACCCAGACTTCATGTGCCATAAGCTAGCGCTCTTACCACAGGCAAAGCCGATTGAACAACGGAAAAGGAATATAGGAGAAGAGGAGTCGAAAGTATCCCAACTTGCTAAGGAAGGATTCATCAGAGAGGTCATCTACACCACCTGGCTCGCCAACGTAGTAATGGTAAGGAAGTCCAGCGGCAAATGGCGGATGTGTGTAAACTACACTGATTTAAACAAAGCCTTCCCCAAGGACACATATCTTCTACCCAGCATAGACCGATTGGTGCACGGGACGTTGGGGCACGAGATGTTGAGTTTCCTCGACACTTACTCGGGGTACAACCAGATACGGATGTATCCTCCAGACGAGGAAGCAACGACGTTCATGACGGAATGTTCTAATTATTGGTACCAAGTAATGTCATTCGGGCTCAAAAATGCGGGAGCGACCTACTAGCGACTGATGGACAAAATCTTCCACGACCAACTTGGAAAGATCATGGAAGTATACGTTAACGACTTGGTGGTCAAGTCCCAGAAGGCCGAACACCATCCGGCAGACCTAGAGACAGTCCTTACGAGAGTCAGAAAGCGTGATCTGAGACTCAATCCTGAGAAGTGCGTCTTCGGAGTCGGTGGCGGTAAATTTCTCAGCTTTATGATTACACAAAGCGGGATTGAAGCCAACCCCGACAAATGCAAGGCCATCCTGGGCATGTGAAGCCGGACCTGCGTGAAGAAAGTGCAGCAGCTGAATGTCAAATTGGCAGCGTTATCCAGGTTTTTGCCAAAGCTGGCCGAGAAGGCGAAACCATTCTTCAAATTGTTTAAAGGAGCCAAGACCTTCGAATGGATGCAACGTGCGAGAGCATGCCCCAGCAGATTAAAAGGGACCTGTCAGCTTTGCCAGTACTAGTAAGCCCCCCGTCGCAGACTCCTTTACATGTATATCTGGCCGTGGCACAGACGGCAATCAGTGCGGTCTTAGTACACGAAAATGGCAGGAAGTAGAGTCTGGTCTACTTCACAAGTCAGACTTTACAGCCAGCGGAAGAGCGGTATCAGGTGATAGAGAAATTGGTACTGACACTAGTGTTCTTAGCTAGAAGGTTACGACACTATTTTCGCAGCCACCAATTAATTGTAAAAATCTACTATCCTATTAAGCAGATCTTGCAGAGACCCGAACTAGCCGGAAGGATGACGGCATGGGCTATCGAACTCTCAGAATTCGGTCTGCGGTATGAGGCCAAAGGTCCAATGAAAGCCCACTTCCTGGCAGATTTCCTCACTGAATTACCGCCGGTTGCTGAGGAAAAAATGTTTTGGCTATTAAGCGTGGACAGTTCCTCCAACAAGAAGGAAAGTGCGGCCAGCATCATCTTAGAAGGACTCGAAGAGGTGGCGGTAGAGCAATCTATTCGATTCGGATTCGACACTTCCAACAATCAAGCCAAGTACGAAGCCTTAATATCAGGATTAAGACTAGCAAGAAACTTGGACGTAAAGAATCTCAAGTGCCGAACTGATTCACAGCTGATAGCGGGACAAATGAATGCGAATATCAGGCCCGAGAGCCCCTCCTTCAAAGATACTATCATGTAGCAAAGAATCTGACCCTCCATTTCGACGAAGCCAGCATTACCCACGTGCCCCGAGTCGAGAATGACAGAGCAGACGTCCTGTCCAAACTCGCGAACACCAAAAAGACATGACAACACAGAACACTGATGCAAGAAGTGCTTTACGCGCCTAGTTGGAACCAGGAGGATGTCTTCAAGATCCGGAATAAAGTGGATAACTGGATGACCCTTATCTTGAAATTTTTGGTTCACGACACGCTTCCCGATAACGAGACGGAGGCAAAGAGGGTGAGACGACAAGCAGCCTCTTATACTATGGTTAACGAAGAACTGTTCAAGAGAGGGTTTTCCGTCCCTCTATTGAAATGTCTGGACCCCGCGCAAGCTGAATATGTCTTGGCCGAATTACACAGAGGGATATGTGGCATGCACTCGGGTACCAGGTCAATGGCGATTCGAGTACTGAGGGTTGGATACTACTGGTCGATAATAAAAAACGATGCCTAGATTTACACCAAAAAATGGCTAGAATGCCAGCGATTCGGGGTTGTCTTCAGTGCGCCCCCGAAGAGATCCATCAGACCTGTACACCATGGCCCTTTAGCCAATGGGAAGTGTATATTTTAGGGTCATTCCCGTTGGCAAAAGGACAGGTAAAATTTCTCATCGTGACCGTCGACTATTTCACCAAGTGGATAGAAGCCGAGCCTATCGCCACTATAACGGCACAAAAAGTACAGAGCTTCCTATGGAAACAAGTCATTTACCACCACGGACTACCCCACAGCGTGGTAACAGACAACGGCAGGCAATTCACTGACCACCACCTCGAACAATTCTTGAAGAGACTCGGGATAAAACACCTGGTAACGAGCATAAACACCCTCAGACGAATGGACAGGCGGAAGCCGCCAACAAAGTCATACTAAGTGAGCTGAAAAAGAGGTTGGGCCAATTCAAGGGACTGTGGGCCGAAGAGATTCCGAGCATCCTGTGGGGCTATCACTGCATGCCCCAATCCTCAACCAAGGAGACCCCTTACCGATTAACATACGAGACGGATGCAATGATCCCTGTTGAACTCGGCGAAGCTTTATGGAGACGAGTGAGCTTCAACAAACAAAGTAATAACAACAACCTTCGTGCCGACTTAGACATGGTACAGGAAATACGCGAAGGGGCTAGAGTCCGGGCAGAGGCCGCTAAGCTCAGGGCGGCCAGAAGATACAATACCCGGGTACGTAGGAGAGCCTTCTAAAAAGGAGATTTGGGGTGGCGGAAAGTCGGTGAGGCCCACCGAGAGCGACAAGAAGGCAAACTTGTGGCAAATTGGGATGGCCCCTACCGAGTGATGGACGCGTTCAATAACGACGCCTACAAACTTGAAGAGTTGAGTGGCAAGCCTGTGCCCAGAACATGGAACACTACTCATTTGAAAATGTATTACAGTTAAATCGTTATGGGGTACTCTTTCATTGACTTGGATTTTTTCCTAAGGAGGGTTTTGCCAAGCAAGGTTTTAACGAGGCTCATAAATGAATTCAATAAAATTCGGTTTACAAATTAAGCAGTGTTATCAAAGTAATTTATGTGCTTTTCTTTTTACATGCATGAATTCATACAGAGGTGACCTCGAGAAACACCTTAACGCCATGTTCAACACGAGCATGATTAGCAACCTGACACGAGTCGGGTTAACTTGTGAGAGTCGTAACCCAGAAACTAAGTCAAAAAATCAGGTTAACGAGCAAAACCGTACCCTAAGAGCCAAGTCAAAAGCACTTGAGCAACGAGTCGGGTTAACAAGTGAGAGTCGTAACCTAGAAACTAAGTTAAAAAAAATCGGGTTAACGAGCAAAACTGTATCCTAAGTAAGAGCCAAGTTAAAAGCACTTAAGCAACGAGTCGGGTTAACGAGTGAGAGTCGTAACCCAGAAACTAAGTCAAAAAATTGGGTTAACGAGCAAAACCGTACCCTAAGAGCCAAGTCAAAAGCACTTGAGCAACGATTCGGGTTAAAGAGTGAGAGTCGTAACCCAGAAACTAAGTCAAAAAATCGGTTTAACGAGCAAAATTGTACCCTAAGAGCCAAGTTAAAAGCACTTGAGCAACAAATCGGGTTAACGAGTGAGATTCGTAACCCAGAAACTAAGAATTTTCTAAACAGCCAAGTCGGGTAAACAAACAACAATCGTGCCCTAAAGAGCTATACGGAAGCAAAAATCTAGACGAAAGATTAAAAGTTCGGAAGATTAGAAATTACATACATCAAGTCAAGTTTAACATAAGATCAAAATACATTAATCCAAACTGGAATAAACATAAAATACTCGTCATGGGGCCGAATCCTCGCCAGGTTGCTCGTCGTCCCTGTCTATATCAAAACCTTATGGGTCAATATCGGGAGCAAGTAGAAGGGCCTGCTTCATCGCCTTGAAGAACCCGTCTTCATAAACCGCGACACAGGCCTACTCTAGTTCAAAATTCTCGGTTTCCCAGGCGGATTCCTTCTTAACCATCTCGGCTCTCACCTCGGCCACCTGCGCTCTGTCGCCGCCACTGCTTCGCTTACCCGAGTCAACTCCGTCTCAGAGATCTTGAAAATGGACAAGTTGAGCCTCCTTATCCACCAGCATTGAATCCCGAGAGGCAATTGTTTTATTGAGCGTCTCAACCTCCCGCTCTAAGTCGGCCTTTGACTTCGTAAGCTGCTCAACTTTTTGCTCTAAGTCCCAAGTCGACCGCGGAGATCCACCCTAACTTCACGGCCCGCCTGTGATGCTGCATAAGAGCCAGGCACCTGGCCAACATGACACTGCCAGCCTCAAAGCACCCCACCTCACCAACCTTGGACATCAACTCGGCATCGTAAGGATAGACGCTAGTCAAGTCTTTCGCCTTCCGCTCCACGTACCAGTTAGACTGCACCCCAGGGTAGGTGATGCTGAGGTGATCTAAGCGAATGGCAGGACCCGGGCCCCGAGACGACTGGCCCATGGAAGAAGATGGTATGTGCGCCGCCATATCAGTAAAGGTTGGCTCTCCACGGCATGCTGGAGAGCCGGGGCCGCCATCAGGAGACCCATCCAGATTGATCACTTCAAGATTAGCCTCCTTGACCAGACTCGCGCTGGTAGGGTCGATTTCAATAGAAGGGTCAGCAAGCTCAACAGGCGGGGACTGAACCTCGGGAATGGGGGAAGGTGACAACTCGGGACCGCGATCTGCATGCTCGGGGTCGGAAGTATCTCTCGGCACCGACGGAGAGTCTGACGAACCTGAGGGATCCTCGCGTTTCTTCTTCTTGACGGCTTGAAGCTCGGCGGCTAGATCCCAACGGCCACCGACTCGAGCACGCAGTTTTTTAATGTCAACACTGTGACCCATTATCTCTGCAAAACAGAAGGGGAAGATGAGTAACTTAGTCACAGAAACATACATACACAAAAGCAAATACCTATAAACAAGGCGTTAGGGTCTTCGACATGGGGAAGACAGAGAATCGGCCGAGTATTAAGAGGACGACGAAGTTGTCTGATTGCATCGATAGCTTCTTTCTCCTCGGGGGTAAGATGGTGGTCAGGACGAGGCGGAAACCGAGTTGGTTTCTGCCAGTATAGTGGAAATCGAGGAGAGTGATCGGAATGGAAAAAGAGTCGTTTCTCCTTATCCTCGGGATGACAACAAAGCTTGAAAAACTTAGTCTTGAAAAACTTGTATGAGGAATTGTAAAACGAAAACAAGGGAGTGCCATGGCTGGCGGTTAACGACACCCAGTCCACAAGTTTGCTGATTTTCATTTGGTAAAAGTACATAAACACATTCAAAGAGGGCTCGAAAACCGAGATGACTACATACCAACTCAAAACACCTCAAGAAAGCCCAATTATTTGGATGCAACTGACTCGGGGCTATATTCATGAGACTTAACATTCCAGCCTCAAAATTGGTCAAGGGGAAAGTCATAGAATATTCCTTAAACATAAACTCATATACATAAGAAAAATCATAATTATCGGCTCTCGGCTTCATATACACCCGCTCCCGAGCCCGACAGGGTTTTGCTACCGCATAATCCATAAGTGAATCCTCACAAACAGGGTAAACAAATACAAACTGGTCTAACCTATCCCTAGTGTTGAATACAAAAACATGCTTATCTACATCACCATGCACCCAAGAATACTCAGGATCAACTATCGAGGGACCCTTAGCTTTCTTCGACACAGTGGAAGGTCCAGGGTTCCCGACGAGTGGTTTGGGATTTTTCCTCTTCATAGGGGAAGGAACGACGCGTGACGCACCAATGTTTGGTTCAGGAATCGTCGTGGAAGTCGTGGACTCACTGAAAACAGAGGGAGTACATTTGGAGGAGCTTGCCTCCCCCATGAGAGCAACCTCCCTATCCAACATTGGCCTACGACTATCAGAGGAAGCAGAAAAAGAGGTAGAAGAAGCCATGAGCGTACCTAGTGAAGGAGTGATTTGGTGAAGAAAGGGAATAAGTACGCGCGTGCAGAGAAGAGGAAGCAACTGCCTGAGTAAGCTGAAAAGAGTCGACGGAAGACGAAGAGGGAAAGCCTCTTTTTCATTTAATGTGATACACCTGAGAGCGAACGGGCGCGATCAAGCCACGTCTTACAGAGCCACGTGACGCAATCGTGGCGAGGGAGGGGAAACGTCTCTCCAGTCACGTCAGGTCCCATCAACTCTTTTCCATTTAATGCAAGTCATGACAACTTGAAACTTGGTGCGCGAGGAATAGGTGCCCGCCTCACACCAAGCAAAGAAGTGAAGGCGGAACCAACTCGGCGCCTGTCATCAAGTCGGTTTTTATGAACAGTCCACCCTCTAGCATCACGAACTCAGGGGGCTTATGTACCTACCCCGAAGCAAGCCCAGGTTCGCCCGAATCTGGTCAGGCCCAACTCATTGTCAATCAGAATTAAATAGCATGTATCCTAATTGATCCTGGTTGATCCTGATCAGTCAAGATATGGTAATTCGTGATCCTAAATTCCTCAAAATCATTATGACAAAATATCATGTCATTATTAGGGAAATACACGGTCTTTAATGCCAAGGCCCTATAAATACGATTCAGGTCTACAGGAAGTGATATCTTTATCCCATCCTTACTCTATTACTCTATTTCTTCATATACACCTCTCACACTCTTACTGACTTGAGAGTTGGAGAGTCTTCTGCAGGTAGGCCTCCCTTCGGTTCAGACACATAGAGAAGGTCAAAGACTGACAAGAACACGAGAGACGGCTCACACTCAAGCCAGGTAAAAACAGATCAACTACAAAATATATGATAAATGAATACGGTGTAATTTAATTAAATATTTCAAGCTTTAATTCTTAATTTTAAATTAAGAAATCATTGATAAATTTAAGACCATAGTTTTATAAAATTTCTCTTGATATTATCGTTTTTATTATTTGAGATTTTGATTTTTTTTATTTCATTAACTATTTTTAAGAGTCGTTTGTGACTTTTTATAGAATTCACATTTTAATTATTATTTTATATAACTTATTTGATTATTAACATAAATATATATTTTTTAAATAAAAAAACATTTTTTCTTGTTATAATTTAAGGTTTTATTTAGAATTATGATATTAAATTTGTGTATTATATCAGAATATTCAAATGAAAAAATCTTATAAATTTCATGTCTTAAACTTATGATTACATGTATATCAACCATTAAACAAAATATTAAATTAACTAAAAAAACTTTTAAAATAATATAACATGAAAAAAAGAATAAAAGACATCGTATAATTACTCTTCAAAAATGGCCTTAAATCCCATTTCCACTCTTTGTATTGTATTGTCCTTGTTTACTTTTTGCCAATCTTTATATCATTTTAAAGATTTATCAGAAATAAATGTTTAAAATTAAAAAGTAATTTGTATTCTATTTCATATCAACATGTATAGAGATCTTATAAAACCTATAAATGTTTGTATCTTATTTTGTGTATTCCTCACTCCCTTTCCATACCAACAAGCCCTGTCTCTGTATTGATTTTTTAAACTCGGTGTTTAACCATTGATTGTTTTAACTAAAATATGTTCAAAACAAATTAAAATAACTAATCACGTAATAATAACTTTCTGCGTAACAAAATGCTGTTTTCACTGTATATGTAGTCTAGATACAGCTTTCATTATGTATTTGATTGAGACAAGTCACGAAAACTTATTATTATTATTATTATTAATCCATTAGCATAACAAAAATAAGATTCAGTGGGTATTTGAAAATAAGTTTATGGTGTATTATAATGTGTGTGGAGCATTAGGATCCCTTTCATAAAATAAAACATATTTCTAAACTTGAAGGGTTTTAATAGTAATGTCTTAAAGAAATGAGAGGGTGAGAATAAGATGAATCTGGATCATGACCCAGTCTAATACAGATATTATATGTAAATTAATTGAGGAGTGTTTCTTCCTGCAGTATAATGACTTTCTATATCCAGGAATGATTTAAGGCTCAAGTAGGTAAAACAATCCCATCAAAAATTTCAAAAAAATTTAATATATTTTGAGATTCAAAGTCACAAAGGCCTAAAAAATATTTAATATGTTTTAGATCTCAATATCTCAAAGGTCTAAAAAAAATTTAATATTCACATATTATTATAAAATAAAAAATATTTAATTTTAAAATTATACTAACAAAATTTTAATTAAAAATTTAAATATTTTAACTTACTTTAATTTTAAAATTATACTATAAATACTATTTAATGAATAATATTGTTGAAACTTTTTATAATAAATTAATATTTAAGAAAAAATTGAACCGTCAAGGAAGTTTTTTCAAAACTTTCTAATTTATCTCTTTCCTATATTCAAACCAATTGATATCATATCTCTTTATATGTCATATCTGACTCTTCCACTTCTTTCCTTCTTTCTTCACTTATCTTCTCCTTTCTTCATCTGTCTCTTTGTTCATTCCATAATATTATTCTAACTTGTTTTCAATTTTAAATTTCTTTCATTTCATATTTCATCATTTTATACTGTGCATTTTTGCGCATGTGTTTTCATTTCATATTTCATCATTCTATACTGTATGTTTACTTGGAGACTTCGAGCAGTAGATTGATTGAGGAAAAGTTTGTGTTCACTTTGGCTCCTTTGAGTGCATCAATATTATGTAAAAATAATATGAGATTGATCAATTGATCCCAATTTTATTTTTCATTATTGTTTAATTAATCTTAAAATAATTTTTGCATATTCAAGGAAGAGAATTTAGAAGTTAGATATTATATTTAAAGACATACAGTATCTTAGGTAGTTTATTGTCATGACAATCAGGTTTTATCTTTTTAACTTATAAGTTATATTTATAATTTTTAATTTTCTATAAAAATATACAAATATGTCAACTAGAAAATTTGAATCAGGTTATTAAAATAAACAAAAAAAATTAATTAAAAAATACAGATGAGTTTTCTTTGAATGAAAAGTATTTGAAACATGATAATTTATTGGATCTTGATGGCTTAGATTTATTTTCAGAATTAAATATCTTAAAGGAGATTATAGGATTGAAAAATGATAAACCAATTGACATTCTTAATTATATAATAAGAATAAATTCAATAAATTATTTTCCAAATGCATATATAGAATAATGTTAACAATTTCAGTAGCTTCAGTTGAAAAAAGTTTTTCAAAACTTAAACTGATAAAATCTTATTTAAGATCAACAATGTCTCAACAAAGATTAAACAAATTAACTTTATTGTCTAATATTTTCTAAATAAAATTAATTATGATAATTTAATAAATAATTTTGTATCACAAAAAGTTCAAAAAATAAATTTTACATAAAAATATCATTATTTTAATTATTTTATTAATTTAAAAAAATCTGATTTTTTTATTCATTTTAAGTCTTGAGCCGTCACTGTTTATACCTAATATATTTTCATTTTAGTCTTGAGAAAAAGGTGAAAATAACCTTGATTTAATTAAAAATATGTGAAGTTACATGAAGTTAATATGTCTATCTTAACTCAGTAAAAGATCACCTTAAAAAGGCATTTGATTAAGGACGATAACGTGGGTAGAGCCCGACTGGTCTAGGCTTCCTCCATATAATGATAGATTCATAACCTTGCAAGTTAGTCCGTATAAGTAAAATTAAAAAAGAATGTACATGTAAATATTATAATAATAATTTTATTTTAATATTTCATGTTTTTTTACTTTATAAGCTTATTATTGACAATAAAATTTATATATATATATATATATTAAATACATAAAAGTTAAATATTTTATAAATAAAAATAATAATATTATTGTTTAAGTTATTAAAAACTATTGTAGTTAATTATTGTCATATTTTGACTTCAAAGTATCGCTGTTGATGTTCTATTTTAATAACATTAAAATGTTTAATGAATTTTGTTGTTAAAGATTAATCTGCTCCACTTTATCATTGGCTCATGTAAATTAGCAAATTAAAATATTCAACCCCTAAACCTAAACCCCACAATTGCTTCATGCAGCTCATCAGTGTTATATTATACCATAAATAACCTTGCCAGAAAACCATAACTTAGAGTTGTTGCCTTTAATTTTTTTTGGTGACCGCGGCAGCGGTGGACGTTGGTGATGGAAGGGAAGCGTTTTGAGGTAAGTGAGTGTGTTTATTGATGATTTAATGGTTAATGTAGAGGTGTAGAAAAGATGTTATGTGGTGAAAGAGTTTTTGTTTTGGAAAATGAAATTCGGAAAAGAATTAAGAGGTGGGAAAATGAATTACGGAAAAAGATTTCCGTAATAGTAGAAAGTTGGCTTCCGAAAAAGTTTTTTCAAAAATGATCTCTAGAGAAGTCTTTGCAGAAATACTCTTCATACCCCTCTTTTTCGGAAAAGTTTTTTCAAAAAAACTCTTTACACTCCCACCTCTCTTTCGAAAAAACTTTTTCAGAAGCTAATATTATGGAATCTTTTTCCGTAATTCATTTTCCCACCCTTTAACCCTCTTTTGGATTTCATTTTCCGGAATAATAATCATTCCCAACACATAACATCCCTTCTACATTCCTACATCAACTATTAATCCTACATCAACTATTAAACCATCCAAAAACATACCCACTTATCTCAAAGCGCTGCCAAAAAACCTTCCACCGCCGCTGTCATCGGAAAACGCAAAGGCATCAACTCCAAGTTATGATTTTCTGACAAAGGTATTTATGTATAACATAATACTGATGGGTAGAGGAAGCAATTGTGAAGGTGCAAGAAGTAATTTCCATACTCAAATCATCCTATACTTTTTTTTTATTGGACCAACCCGCATGATCCAACATACTTTCGATCAAAATTCTTAAGTTTTGAATATTCGGATCCATTGTTTTAACTCAATAATCCATTTTTAATTTTGTTAATTACTCATCTTTAATATTATCATGTTGTACCAAATTTTCATCCTATTAAATTGTCAATTTTTGTCATTATCGAAAATTTAATATTCAACTAAATATATTTTTTCTCCTACTTAAAAAAAATGTTTACAGTTATTGGTCTTTATTGACATAAATTTTTAAATGTTGATATAAAGGTCTTTAGATAAGTTGATGAATCGACTTTTTGGAAAGTTCTTTTTCAAGATATACCAACAAACTTACAACATGATTAAATCGTTGAAAGTGTAAAAATAATAAGTCTTAAAAAATAACTTTCTCTTCACAAAATAATAGAAGAACTAAAATATGCGTAAAACACTTCTTTTCTTTTTTTCTAAAATTTTATAACTTCTATGAACACGAATATAATCTCATAATTATCGTTACCTTCTTTCTTTCCGAAGAGAGAAAACAGGTTATTATTATTATTGAGAAATCAACTAATTATTATTATTTTTCTAATATAAATTTTTTTCTAACAGTGAGATACAAATTCAATATTACGGGATTGTTGGATTACAAAGTGAATTTAAAGAGTAGATTTGAGATTAAAGTGTCTCGAAAGTTTTGTTTTCTAAATTAAAAAAAAATATAGTAAGATTTAAGTGAAAATTATGTAAAAGTTTATGAATGATGTGATAGATATAATAAACATTTTGATATTTTTTAATATATAAAATTATCAAATTACAAATTTATCTTCATAATTAAAAATAAAATGTAATTTATTTATTTAATATAGTTGATAATTTTCTTTAAAAAAATTATAAAATTATGTAATTATGTAATTATTTTTAAATTGAAATTTAATTTATAATAAAATATAATTAATTTATTACATCAAAGTGATTAATTTTTAAATTATAAAACTATAACATTAAAAGTTTGTAAATAACTTTATATTAAATTTAATTAATATTATTATTTTATAACAAAAAAATATTATTATATAATTTATTTTTATTTTAAATATTACTTTTTATTAAGTTATAATTATATTTATATTATTATTAATTATTTTATTAAACATGTTATTTAATAATTTTTTATAAATTTTATATAATCTTTAATGTTTTTAATTATAATTTATTATTATATTATATAATAAAATACAATATATATATATATATATAATAAATTAAATTATT
>Ga0209700_101414_pt1 | contig 49652 bp, 23 predicted proteins | sample SiratroredBW_FD_187528 | JGI IMG/M metagenome (GOLD analysis project Ga0209700, IMG submission 187528) | Root nodule microbial communities of legume samples collected from California, USA - Siratro red BW (SPAdes) (version 2) | ecosystem: Host-associated > Plants > Roots > Nodule | place: USA...
AAAAAAAAAAAAAAAAAACCAAATGAAGGATAAAACGAATCAAGGAAAAAGATAAAAAAATGAATAATAAAGAATGGAAAGAAGAAGAACACAAAGTCATTCCTGTGTGAATTTAAAATATATTTAAAAATTAAGAAAAATCTTAATTTAGTTTATGAATTATATAGAAAATAAATATATCATATCAATTTATTGAAAATGATGAAATTTCTATATCGATTGATAATCAATGTAAAAAGTCTTTCATATAACATTGATGTTTGATATCTCATTCTAATAAGAAAGAAGTATTTTTCTTTTATATAATTTGTTGACCACACTTGATATAAAAGTGATACATCACATTGGTTGCTATATCAATACTTATTTAAATATAAAAAAAAAACATTTTTTACATCACATGTTGACTATAACAAATGTAGAAAAAAAAAACATGTTACACCAGTTATAAAGTAGTAAAATTTCTATATGTTAACCGATATGAAAAGTTTTACGTACAATATATTGAACACTTCTTATATCAGTTAATCAAAATTGAATAAAAATGATGTTATTTATCTTAAATCTCATTTTTAAAATTTTGTATACAATAAAAACAAGTGATAAAATAGAAAAATATATCAATAAATGCTCAAAATAAAAACACTTATATTGGTCTTCTCTAACTTTTTATGAACTATAAAAAAATATATGATAATGAAGTTATAATATTTTCACATTTTGAGTTAACACAAAATTGTTTTACTTTTTTTTGTCAAATCAAGTGATTCTAAAGTTTACACTCTTTTATTTCTAATGAAAGAAATGTATACTCAAAATGTCCACTAAAATTTCTAACTAATACTATTAGAACTATTAAAACTACAATTACAATATAAAACAAATATAGGGAGCTAGTTAGAAGAGAAAGTAAAACACACGATAATACACTTAATGAGCATAGCAAGAAGAAGAGGATACGGTGGTGGAGGAGCTTATAAAGGTTGACCAATGGAGTGATGAGGGGGAAAGAGAGCAATGTTGTGAAAATGGAGAAGTGAAGATATGTACTATGTTAGTGTCCTAAATTAAAATATACAACATTAGTCATATTAAAATCTTGCACTATGTATCATATCTATATTGTATTTGTACCAATTAATTGTAAAAATGTTACCACATCTGCTTTAACTACAATTTTACTATAATAATATAATATAATTATTTTTTATTTTTACATTAGTGTATACTCAATTTCTTATAGAAAATAGTATTTTTTTAGAAGAAAAAGGATGATACACTAGCACAAAAAGACTTTTTATGTATATTACTTAGGACTTTTTACGTCTTTTAATAGTCTACATAAATGTAGATAATTTATGTCTAACTTAATTTTCGACATAAAAACTTACATTGAAAAACTATAATCCACCCAACCTAAATTTGTAATAGAAAAAGTTGTAAAAAAATATAAAATTTACTCCACACTTTGCAATGGCAAACATCAATTATGGATATTTTATTTTAAATTTGATTGGTTTTGGCTTCAAACCAAAACTTGAAATATGAAAAATTCTCAATAAGCATGGTATAAAATATAAGCTAGACATTGCAACTAAAAGTTCTATACAAAAATCATCTAATCTAACCTAAAAAATTTTTGAATAAGAAAATAAAACTACACTATCTATGTTGGAGAAGGAAAGTTATCCATTGTTTTCTCAATTTTTGGATGTCATCCTTCAACAATGAAGATTGATCACGAAAGACCTGAAACATTTCGAGCACGTGATTATGTATTGATCACAAAGGCAAAATACAAATCATCCTATGTTGAAATGTGTTACATTTTGCCATGAGAAAGTGATACCCACCCAAACAATGACTCTCACCTAATATATAACGAAATAATCGCTTTCAAATGATTTTGCTTGCATGTTACATTAAAGTGACAAAGAAGTGAAAAAAAATTAATTTCATAGAAATTTTTTATAAAATAATTATTGTATATATTAAAATATGTCTAACCTTAGGATATATGAATTAGTGGTCTTGTTTTGTCCATTCAACTTAAAATGTGTTAGGTATTCAAGTGTGAGTCTAAGTTTCAGATTGAGTAGGAATGAGAAAGTTGAGCAGCATATAAGAAAGAAGACCCACAAACCCAATGCCTTAAGGTTTTGGGTTGAAGGTGGTGTCATTCCCTTGTATGGGTTGAACTCTTGTCTCATTCTTGTCTGATCTCCTTGATGTTTCCTCCTTAATTTTCCCAGCAAAATGTTTATGTCAATCACAACTCTAATTAAAGCAAAGACATATGTTAGTCCAAATACATTTATACAACGAACACAAGAACAATAATATACCACATTGATAGGTTTTTCGTTTTGACAAGTAAATTGCAAAAACTCGTCAACTTTCTTATCATACACATCAAATTCATACTTTTTATCAAATTTACACTTTTCATAAAATTAATACTTTTCACAATATGAGAGATGGAAACTTGATTTCTGATTGATGTTTAATGAATGAATTAAGATTATATATCCATGAGAGTATATGGATGACATGTGGATAAAATGTATGAATTTGTTCCTTCAATATATGTATATGGTTTTAGTAAATGCATGTATATAAGTTTGTTTTTAAAACTCTAGCTTATCTTGTTTTGTGTATTTGTATATTGTTCATCAATTATAATGATCATGTCCTATATGAAAACAAATGATATTGTAGGAGAACAATCTTTAAGAGAGATAGACTTTTTTTTTCTTCTTTTCTTGACTTTTTATATATATAACACGATTCCTTACAAGGAGAGAAATTTATTTTGTTTTGAAAATTTTTAAAGTATAATGTAAATATGATGTAAATGTTTATAAATCTTTGTCATGATTGGTATTATTGTAAAACTCAATTGGATGTTACATAGGAAATTAAGATTAAGCCTATGATGAATATTTCCAAAAAGACTTTTAATAAAAATATATAAACAAATAAATTTATTTTTTATAAGTTAAAATTAGTTTATGTATAAATTAATTTATAGAAATGCTTTAAGATAATAATTAAAAAAAATTATTTTTAATTTATAAATTAAATTAATCTCATTATATATATTTTTCAAAATAAGTTTGCCAAGAAAAAGTTTGTATTTGGAACTTTAACATTCCAAATTTTATAGAATAACATTATAAAATATAAATTATTTGATATCATTAAAATTATATCGTCTATAATAAGATTTTAAAGACTTAAGAGTCAACTCTTACATCGAGATTTTATGAAGATTTTATTATAAAATATTTTATTTAAATATTGATGTAATACTGTTTATATATATATATATATATCATTTTTTTATGTTTTTTTATCCATAAATTACAATTGAACAAATAGAGAGAGACTTACTAATCATTTAAGAAATGGTGTCTCGGTCTTATATATCTTCTAGAGACTTTGGAAGGACACAAGCGAAGAGATAGTGTCTCATTCTAACCTCTAGAAGAATTTGATTAATCGGAGGAGTTCAAAGAACTCTTATATCTAGACGACTTAGCTCAATTTTGACTGTACTCCATCAAATTGAAGTAAAAAGAGTTGCGGCCGAGAGCCAAAGGAGATGAAAGACTTCGGTCTTTATCTTAGTGTAAAAAACAAAACTATTATGTAAAAACTCTTACATCACTTGTACTTAATTAGTAGAATAATTGATTTAACTCAATAAAATTTATATAATTCTATCAAAATATTTCTCATTCATTTTTGCTTCATTAGACGGAACAAATTCACTACACTATTGTTGAATAAGTAGACTCATAAAATATGTAGCAACATTAATAGAGAAGAGTTAGATTATAAATTATATCTTGAACAGATCCTCTATAAAAACGATATTTGGTCTAATGTCATATACGATCTTATTGGTCTATCTCTATATCAAATTCTTGAACTTTATTACCAACTTTTTTTGTTTGATTACTTCATTTAGTTTATCAACATCGTCTAAATATATTTTTATTTGGACATATACTACACTTCTTATACCTTGATATTTTTTAGTTATATTCTTTTATCCATACCAATAATATACAATCAAGATTTTGTTTCAAATTTATGATCTAATAGACAAACTTTTTCTTTCAAATTTCTTTTGCTGTATTGCGCTTTGTCTTGAATTCGTGATGTTTTTTTTTCAAATATACTTTATTAATTGCTTTAAAAATTTTAATATATATATATATATATATATATATATATATATATTATAGAAAATGACATGAGTAATTATAAAATGGTAAAGTTAAAATTTAATTAAAATAAAATTAAAGTTTCATAAGGTTATTTACAAAGGGAGTGATCGACGGTATATCTTTCAATTAATAATTCTCTTAATATTTTATAAAATAAGTATTAAATAGAAAGAAAACATCGAAAACATCAAAAACAGTAATTAATATTTATACTTATATATTCAACATGTGAGAAAAAATATAAAAAAATGTAATGAGATATAGAAAAAAATCTTGAGAATAGGTGAAGCAGAGGATTGAGTGTTTATTTTTTTGTTTTATATAGGTTGATATTTGTAGTTTTGTTGGTCTAAATAGATGGTTTTAATTGGTGAGTTTGTGTTGAATTTTGGTTGAGTTAAGATGCAAATATGATGCAGAAACTGTTGCATGATTTTCATGTTGTGATCTTACATCCTAAAGAAAAGAGATGGAACAAGAACATAATGATGTTGAGTGAGAAAGTAGCCACTACATGCATTCTGAATTTCACCCCACACCTCTCTTTAATTCCTGCCCCCACATACCAAGCCACTCCTCTTTCTTCTTCTTCTCCTTTTCAATTATCAACTCAACTTTTTTTTTTTTTTATTATATTTTTATTCTTCTTCTTTTTCACTAGTGTAATAAATTTTTAATTCAAGTCATATATACTTTAATCTCAAGCCTATATGGCAACTAACAGGTTGTATTTAAAATTTCAAGTTTATGTCTTGAATATATATAGCATTAAATACATGAAGACGTCAAATATATTTGTCGTATATATTAAAAGGAAGACTTAAATACAATTTTTGCCATTTTATTTTACTCAATGGGTAATCTTGGTCACTTCATATTAAAATAGAGATATTTGATCTCCTTATTTTAGAATATATGTAATATTACTGAAATTATATATGTATATATTATTTTGGTTCAATTAAACTTTAAACTTAGCATGTTCATTTGAAGAACCATGAAAATATATGATTTAGATAAAAATAGAAAATAAATATAGACAAAATTGAAAAGTGAAGCAAAATTAAGGATTTTTTTTAAATAAAAGTGTTTGTGTTTTAAAAAGGGACACCAAAATTGCTGGTTTAACAAAATAAAATAATAAAAATTGTATTTAAGAAGAAAAATTACAATTTTTATATATAATTTTTTATATCATTGTGTATATGATAATTAGGTTAGGGGAACTGGATCATGTCTCTACCACGTCTGCACTTAAGTAATAGACATCAATTAATTAATGGTGCCACTGTGATAATCTTAAGACTACTGATTATGTTATTGACTAATGTATTACACAAGTTTTTATTCCTCCTTTTTGACTAAATCATATATGTTTTCCATGATTTTTTTTTCATTTTTCACTTTTGATTTTCTTGCTTAAATAAAGGAAAATAACATTTCCCCTATTGCACATATCAATTATTTGAGTTACATAAGTACAGATTGTGATATGAAGTATACACAATAATCAATGTTTAAACTTTAATCAAGTCTTTGACTTGGTTGGTGTGTTGCAGTAATTGCTTGATTTATCCACATAATGAAATTAAAGTTTAAATATGGGCAATGCCATCTTTCTACTTTCTCTGTCCCCGAGGCTATTGTGGACCCCTTCACCATCTTTTCCTCCAAAAACATTCTTGTTTAAGCACAAGAACTTAATAAAATTAAGAGAAAATAAATTCCGTATAAAAAAAAACATTTTTTCAAATAATTTAATCAAATATTGATTTTATAAAATTATTTTAAATTTATATCAATATGATTCTGATTGATTTATTATAGTAATACATTGTTATTAAATTTTAAAATTACAAAGTGAGACTCCACTGGAAAGACATATGCAGAATTTGTATAAAATGAAATTCTATGTTTAATTACTGCATGGTTCATTTTTAGAAGGGGTGTGTTTACGCTAAATATAACTCTTTAATTAGTTTATTTTTTTAATAGATCAAAATTTTTAAAAAATATCTTGGAATCTCAGCGAAAAGCTAAATGTAATGATTAAAACTATTAAAAATAATAATTGAACTCTTTCAGAAATTAGCATGCTAAAATAAAATTATTCGGAAACTTTAGGGAAAAGTGATAACTCAACAATATTTACAGCAAGTGGTTTATCTTTTCTTTTATGTATTTAAACTTTGTAAAATATATGTTATCTGATTAATAGTTTTTATAAATGTAAATTTTAATCGTTGAAATTTGTTGTATCATCTTAATGATTATGTATATGGAATTCTCCATAATTTTTTTTTATATAATATCATCTAATAATTTAGAGTTTATATTTTTAAATATTACATATTCATTCAAATTAACTAATATAATTTTTTTAAAGTAAATTATAAATTGTATGAAGTTTTGTATATATCATCTAGTTAATAAAAATATTTATATATTTTAAATAATTTTGAAATTGTATGAAGTTTGTCTTTATAATTTAATTAATAAAACTATACAACTCAACCATTTACTAATTAAATTTTTATTTTGTAAAAAAATATTAAACATGAAATTTGGTTAAGCCATTACAGATTATATATATATATATATATATATATATATATATATATATATATATATATATATATATATATATATATATTAATGTACTTTAAAAAATATTCATTACATCAATTTTAACTTATATAAATGAAATATTAAAAATACTTTTTGATTAAAATATTTTTGTAAATATAATATATGCAAAATAAATTTTCAATTTAAAGGTGATTTTTCTTTAAAAATATGTTCTAATAAAAAATGTAATATTTAATAAATGTTACATAATTAATAATTGGATTTAAAAAAGAAATCAATATAACTATTAAATTATAATTTTATTCAATAATTTTATATCATCAGAATCATTTATGTTTAAAATTTAAATATATAATCTATGTGATATGAATTTTCAATTTAAAGACTAATTAAAAGGTACTAGATGATATGACATTTATTATAACTTATACTAGTATAGTTATTCTGCCTTGAAACTTATAAATGAATTAGAGAGGCTTATAACTTAATCACTAAATGTATAATCATGCAAGGTCAATCCATTGCCAAGGAAGTCAAACTTTTCACCATTGCTGACACTCCTTTGTCTCCTCAAATTTCTACTAATTAAGATTAGATTGAATTGAATATCGCAACCTTTCTCCCTTAAATAATCAAAGCTGTAACTCTCATTCTATGTTTTTCCAAAATCCCTTTTATTTGTTTTTACCTGTGATGCTTTTTCTATCAGTAACAAACAACGCCCCCAAATTGGAAAACTAAAAAATTAGAATCCTTCCTAAGATTGAAAGGAGCCAAATTAAGAGGCTTAAATCATGCCATCGTAAGATTTACGTGTCATTCTTTAAATATCACTCATAAATAACATTCATCACAAAAGTTGCTTTTGTATCATTGCAAACACTAACTGTTTATTTCTTTTTCCTTTTTCTCCTAAGAAACCTTTTGCTTTATATTTCCATTGAAAATTTAGTTTGACATCTATTATTATCAAGAAAGAACAATAAATAACCATATGGGAATCATTTGGAGTAATAATGAAAGAATTGTGATTATTTGAGACAAATGTAATTTTGACTTAATCTTAATTATCAATAAATAAAATGAAAACAGAAAAAAAAGAGTATATAATCAATGGAGGAAACCTTCATTTAGAGTAAGCTTTTGGAGATGAATAACACCGTAAGGCACATAGTATTTAAGTTATCCTAAATTTTTATTTTATTATTTACTATACTATCCATTCAATAAGTACAAAAAAAGAGAGTCATGCTAATTAAAAATAATGCTTCAATAATTATGTATATTAATGAGATTGTCTCTCATGCTATAAGCTAGCCTTTTGGGATTAGTACAAGCCCTATATCATGTTATAAGAAACCAAATTAAAACTTTTTCTTCACAAGTTATTCTTAAAAAAAGGTTAAGGTTTTCTAATACACAAGTACCAATGTTAATTCATAATTTACTTCATATACATATATATATATATATATATATATATATATTTGACTTAACAAAAAAAGTAGAAAAAGTAAATAAGTTAATTTAAAAACATACTATAATTTTATGTTTTAGCGCATGTGTTTAATTGTTTCTTAGTATATTGCTGACTAACCTCAAAAGAATTGCGTTATTCAAACAGTGTCGTCTGAAAAGAATACTTTTGGAAAAGAAGAGAAAAACTATTTGACATGCATTAACTTAGTTATAGATTTGCATAATAATCTATAATTCTACGATGATATCTATCTCGAAAGCAGGAAATATTGACTAAAAAAACAGTCAAATAATACAATTAATTAACGCCACAAAGAATATTGTATTATATAACATAAGATTTCTAAGTTTAGCATCATGCTTTATATATACAAGAAAAAAAGTAGAGGAAAGTGGTGTTGAAAAATTAATTAAATGCTGGTTATATCTCAGCATGTTTCTGTAATGATATAGGTTGCATTTGGTGAAACGAATTAAATCATTCAATCTGTAAGGTTTTCATCATCAGTGACAGCTAGTAGATTAGTTAATGATTTATTTGGTATAAAATGTTTGAATTGGATTTAGAGTCTTAAGAAAAAAATAAATTGATCAAAGACATAACATGATTATTTGAATACTTAAGTAGTGGCTTATTATTATTATTATGAGCTTCTGAAAAAACAAAAAGAGAAAATGTGTATAACAGTGCGTGATCACACACATCAATTTTCAATCAGAAAATTTGGCACGCTACTGAGTAAAGACTCTTGTCTTTTCCTTTCTGGGTTATCTTCTTTCAGGAGTGTGAGGATAAGTGTATATTACAATTGAAAAAAAAAAGTAGGGAAAATCTTAGGATTGCACAATACTCTGTAACACCCTCTTTTTTTCAACCTGTTCATTAAAATTCATTAAAAAAATTACAGCTCAACTTTTCTATATCTAATGATTTTTATAAATCTTAATTAACTAATTTAGCAGATAAAAAAATAATTGATATATTTATATATGTATATATATATATATATATATATATTCATTATCATCTCTAATGATTGTAATTTTAAAAATGTTAACTTCAATTCTTTTTAATATTTTTTCATCATTAACATATTTATGTATTTTAATTATATTGGCTATACATGTGAATATATATTCAGAGTAACATTTGAAAATATTCTTCATATAAAATTAAAATTATATTACCAAAAAATTTAAGATATTAATGCATTTTACTTATTCTTGGTTAAATTTTAAAAAAAAAAATCATGATTTTTGTAAAAGATAATTAATTCAAGAGACTTCTAGTCTGAAGACTCTAATGAAAATGATAAAAAGTTAACATTTAAATGGTGTTATAAAAAAATGACTGCTATAATTTGATAATAACAGTAGAAAATGTGTTTGAAAAAATGTGTTAAAAATATGTTTATTTTTGTTAAAAAAGTAGATTAACAAAATGATTCATCTCACATGAGTCTGAGTTTAAGAAACTCAAAACCCCATCTCTCCCAGTCTTTCTTCTCTTATTCATTCCCACTTTCTCCCACTCAAACACCAACCCAATCTCTCTCTCTCTCTCTCTCTCTTGCTATAGTAGCAATTTCTCTCACTGAGCTGTGTGGGATTTGTCTTTGCCTAGAGACTAGAGTTTAGTGTTCCTTTCTTTCTCAGCAAAAACAAAAACAGAAAAAACTTGGCTCTGAAATTTGTACCAAACATTTTCTATATACTAAGACACTGGCAGCAAGTTCTATGCATGTTGGCTCTCTCCTTGCATTGACTTTCTACTCTTCAAACTTCTAGGCTCATATACAAAAGATAAATCCCAACCAAAAGCCTTCTTTTCTTGATAACATAACCAAAACCAAAAGGCTTTTTCATCTCTCAACCACACACCTCCAAGCACCAACAACACTCTCATAAACAAGAGTGTAGTGTCATATTCTCCTATGCAATGATTTGTGTGAAGGGCAAGAACCAAAAGATGAGCTTTCTTATCCTCTTTCTGCTCCTTCTTCTGCTCTTACTCTTGAGCACTACCCCATGTCACGCAGCAGCAAGAAAAGTCAGATTTGAGAGATTCAAAGGTGCTTCTTCTTCTTCAGCTTCTGAGTTCAAACCCTTTAACTTCCATGGTGCTGACCTTCAAGGAAACAGTGCACACAAAGAGGGAGACCAAGTTTTTGGTGCAGACAAAAGGAAAGTGTACACAGGTCCTAATCCTCTACACAACAGATAAGTTACCTGAAGAGACATCCTCAGTGTTTCTGAGTCGTCAAATCCTACTTCTTCATTTTCTCTTTCTCTTTTTTTCTTCTTAATATTATTATTACATTTTGAAAGCATTTTTTGTGCTTTATAAGTGTTTTTCTTTTCCTCTCGGTAAGTTCACAGATGTATATGAAAATTCTTAGGTTTGAGATTATATTGTTGATGATGAGAGAACATATAGTTAAAACTATTTTTGAAGAGAAATGGTATATATGATGATGATGTTGATGATGAGTTTTCGTATATATGAAAACTATTATTTTTTGTGTTTATTGTTGGTGAGAGATGGAGCGAATATTGGTTAGGTAAGGTAAGGTAAATGCCATGATGATGGATGTGTTTGTTTGCATGCTTCCAGGATTCTCACAGACATTATCAGGTTTTCTCTATTTAGCTAAGCTCTTGCTGGCTCACAGAAGAAAGTGTGTATGGCTAGCTAGCCCGCATGTAAAATCACAATAATAATACATTATTCAGTAATGAATATTGTGATATAGCTTTATGTAGGTACATTTATTACATTGTAATGAATACCCTTTTTAGTTTTGCTACAAAACATCTTTGTTTTTACAACTATTCATCAGTTTATATGTTTATCTTGTGTTTTGTCTATACGAAAAATGCCACCTTGTTTTAGCAATTGTTCATCAGTTCAACTATTTTACATCAGACCCTCTTTGCTAAAATGTCCATTTGACAGTAAAACCTGATCCTGTTTTTTTGTCTTCTTTGAGAAATTAATTAATTTAATGGTTGATCTACTGCATTTCTCTTAATTTACATGACCAGAATGTGTAAACTTCTATAGCTGGTTTGGTACGGACCACACCACCATAAAGTTTACCTGCAGCTAAAAATTAAACCTTAATTTCATAAATACTCTCAGGTTTGTGGCAATGTAGATATGTATTATTGGGGCCCAAAAATTAGTCAACATATAATTTCATCGATAAAGTTAAAAAATTAAAGGTGTTCCATTCACAGTGATTCTTGTGAAATGTACCGTGTGATCGAGATGAATTCTGAGCCATGGATCTGCATAAAATTTTTCAACCTACAATAACACTTTTAATCATGAAGCTGAGCAAGAATCAAATGTCCATAGCCGTCCAGTCATCTTAATTTCTCTTTGGTGATTATGATTCAGGCCCCACCTTAGTTTCGTTTTTTTTTTTATTCTGCCTATGCCAGCCTTATATCCACTTACTGAAACAAAGAAAAAAAAAATATAAATAAAGAACTCATGTTCATACAATTAATTCACTCATATTTACTGCTATACTAGTCCTTAATTTTGATTTGGTTATATGTTCATATTATCTTCAAATCAACCAAATTTCATTTCTAACCTAATAAGATATTCATAATCCAACAAATTTTCTTAATGTTTAAAACATTTTTGTAATCTAACTTAAACCAGTAGTCAAAGGAAGGGCAAGAATTAATTGTGTAATAGTGATGGGGTTTACATTTTAAGGACACCCTTCTAGCCATATTGCACAGGATACAATAATGTTTTTGGGTACAGAGCTTGCAATTATTTTGAGAGCAGATATTTTGTCCTTCATCATTCAAACTGTTTTTGTGCAGTGTGAACAATTTCTGTTTGGCTGCAATTGCATCAGAATTATGGAGAATCCACAAACAGCCAAATTTGACATTTAATGCACACTTAATATAAACCATGGTCAATTTCCAGCACCAGTTGCTGAGACAGTAATTATTTTACTGCTCCTTTCCTAATCAATCTTTCTAGTGGTTAAATAAAAACTAGTGAACATTTATTTAATATTTTCAAAAACTTGAATATATTTTATTTTTGTTAATATTTATAAAATATTACAAAGTTAATGTGAGACAATATCACTGGTTAAAATTAAATTGAACATCAATGAACAATTGTGAAGGTAGCCTAAAGATCTCAAATTATATACTTTACATAGGACCTGCATATGAAGATGCATGGGACTAGGAGAAAAATTTGAAATGTTGAGAAAGATGAGAATTTGGTTAACCGTTGTTAACGAGTGGTGTGGTTGAAGAAAAAAACAGAAAAGAAAAGCAAATGTGAGGAAAGCAACATCATAAGAGCACCTCACAAGCATGTCAAGTCATTTTCCGGGCAACAGAATGTCACAGTATGCATAAATGTACACGACAAGGCTGGCATTTAAAGTAAGGTTTCACGTTAAGAGAGACTCATTTGAGTATCTTTAATGAAATGAAGCAGCAAGCATTGATGATGGTGAATAGGGAGAGGACAAGAGATTTTCCATTTCATTTGACTATAGAGTTCAATTTCACTCTCATTTTTGTGGCTAGTAGGGTAAAGTGACTCATGTTTCAGGACAATTAGGACACACAAGAACAAAGGTTGAATGCTTGTAGAAATTGGACTAGCCCTTTTACCCAATACACTGCCCCAGAGGAAAGGAGAGAAGGGTCCAAGTTTATATCACAAATATAGTAATGAGATCTTAAATTTCTCCTTATGGTATTTGCATGTAGATTTGTGGCTGGGGACAGGAAAGTACTTGGGCACATAATATGCAGAAGAAATTTATTCCTTACAAGCTACATTCAACAAAGTGTGGAAAAAGGGGAGAGGGAATTAGGTGTAGCTACTTAATTTCTGCTATGGGATTCAACAGATGGTGAAATTAAAATTAACAAAAAGTGAATTTCATTAAGATAAAGGTCTATTTTTCCTAAGATTGGATCCCTGTGCTCTGACCATTTTGAAAGAAATAGTACAAACAGTTTGATACTGACATATCTATTACATTAAAATAATAGTATTTTGTCCAAAACATAGAATAATTATAATAATGTGAGTGATGTGTGTGAGTTTGGGATAGATTTTTCAAGAGAAAAGATTAAATAACTACTTGTGAATTGGAATTACAATGTATGAGTGAGTCTTTTGTGTTCAAAAAGATTAACATTTAATATTTGTGATTCTATTTAACCAAAGACCCAGAAGCATCTACACAGCTGCCTTCAACATTTAAAAACTTGTTTCTAGTCTTCTCCTTCTGATTAAAGCTAAATAAGGTTTCGTTTAATTCAATTTAAATTTAAAATAAAATTTTGAAGACATGGTGTAAATTATTTTTGACGATTATTATCATGTAATTTCAATATTTTTTTCATCAATAAACAAATTACATGATTTTATAATTAAAAATTACCATACAAATTGGTTATCTTATATAATAAATATAAATATATTATAATAAAATACAATAAACCATAAAATAACATTCAAAAAAATATATTTATGTACATTTTTTATTAATTAATTTTAAATCAATAAATATTATATTTAAATATAATAAACATAAAATAATGCTTGTATCCATCTAACAATTTATATATTTCAGATTATTGATTCATGAAATGCTGTTGGAGTTCACTTGATCAAACTATCCCGGAAATTATACTCCCATTCTTTTAGAACAGGTTTTGAGATAAAATATAAACCAAATACTAAGGCATAACAACAAAGTAAAATTAATGGTGCTGATTAAATTGTAATTTTGGTTTTTCTTAATTCTTTTATGCCTTTGACCATCTTTTCTTTTTTACTTCATGTTTTAGTTTTCATATTAAAAAAAACATAGTTTTCATATGGTTTACAATTTGTTTAACATGTAAGAACTATATAGGGTTGGAATCATACATTAGAAATTGAAAAGGGAACAATTTATATTTTAGCCAAAGTTGTTCTACTTTTCCATTAGTGAAGTATTTATTTTTTAATTCTATGGAACCCTAACAAAATTTAAGAACTTTGGTACAGTTGTTGAGAAACTTTCTTTCCCTCATTCTCCCCTTCCTTTCCTTGTTCAAACTCATTCAACAATTGTACCAAAAAAAATGCAGTACCATAGCAACTTTCTTTTTCTAATTGGATTCGGTATTTACTTCACCAGATAATTTTTCACCATGTACTGTGTGTTTGTGAGGGTGAGATGTAAGCAAGTCAAACATACTAAGGAGACAGAGTCCTCAGTGCATTTAAGGTGGTTTTAATGAAAGAGCATAGATTGAATTGAAGTTAATATTAAAGTGCAATAATAACTGCCTGACTTATGCCATCAACAACTCTCAACTACTAATAATTTTCAGCTGTCACAGTACACAGATCCTTTGTTTGGGAGAAAATCAAGGGAGGAAGCAGACAACACAGCACATAGCTCTTAAATGGATATTACTGTGTCAGTTGCAAAAGGATTGCTTAAAAGCAGGGTGAGGGCTAAGATTTTTTGGGACAGACATGGGATATGGGATATTCAGCTTTCTAGTTTGTTACTTACTAATTTAGTACTTTACTTGTGAGTAGTTACTCCTGTTAATGAGATTCTTTATGTGCACCAGAAGTAAGGTGTACAGATGACATCAATATATCTTTTGCAAAAACACAATATACACAATAGTAAAAGCAGATGCACAGGAAGGAAGAAATCAATATATCTTTTGCAAAAACACAATATACACAATAGTAAAAGCAGATGCACAGGAAGGAAGAAATCAATATATCTTTTGCAAAAACACAATATACACAATAGTAAAAGCAGATGCACAGGAAGGAAGAAATCAATATATCTTTTGCAAAAACACAATATACACAATAGTAAAAGCAGATGCACAGGAAGGAAGAAACAATTTACTGAGTGTCACAGTAACACAGGATACTGATAATTCTTTGGTTCCTCATGCCATGACCAACTGCAAAAACTAGGAACATACACTTATGACGTGATCTCATATGGTAAATTGGAAAGTATGAAGTTCACTTCAATTCATTATAACAATATCAAACACCTATATTTCAATATGCTTTGTATAACGAGACATATCAACGTGTATAGTGTAGAAGCATGGAGACACTGTCTATTCATGCATGAACTAAAGATAATTTCAAGAGACATGAGATACACAGTATAATCCCTATTCATAAGTGATAAAAAGTAATTTATGATGACATCAATTTATGATTTTTCTTTTAGTAATGTCCAAAAAGTATGTTCTTTCTTAATTTTGATTTACAAAATTACACTTATATACATCTATGTAACTTTTATACATTTACATGTATCTACATGTATCATGTATTTTGATCAATAATGTTATCATATCATAGATTGTGATTAGTGCCACCCAAGCTTCATTAGAAGCTTCCAAATCAAGGATGCAAGAAAATAAAATTAGGATCACAGCCCCTGGAATGTATTCCAAAACGAATTGCAAGAAAAAATGTCCAACCAGAAGAAGAAATAATGATTTCAACTACTGTATTGTAAAAAATGTGTGAAAGATGACTAGCTGAACTTGGACATTTTATTATTTGTTATGTTGAACATGTGATGTCTGTCTCAATATTCAAAGCGACTCAACGGGCTCAGAACACAAGCTGAAGTGAACAGCATTTCATTTACATCTGTGTTTACTGGCTATCTCTTTCTATTGACAGGGCCCACTGGACAGGAAACACCAACATAAATGCATACTCGACAGTGGGCAAACAATGTACCTATCATGCAGGTGCATGACTAGCTTTAGTTACTCATAGTTTGGAGGCATGACTAGCAACTTTACTCAAAGCAGTAGCTGCTTTGGAACCAGATGCACGTCCTAAATGCTTGCAGATGAAATCCCCAGCCAGCATAAGCTTTCCAAGGTCCACGTTTGTTTTCACTCCAAGTCCATTCAGCATGTAAACGACATCCTCGGTGGCTACATTCCCAGTTGCACCCTTGGCATATGGACAACCTCCAAGACCAGCAACAGATGAATCCACTGTACTGATACCCATCTGTAAAATAAATAACCAGACCAGATTTAACCAAATAGGAATTGTTTTGGAAGATACACACAAGTTATGAATCTTCAGCGATACTTCTTTCTACCAGCCTTCAATAAGATAGCTGTACATGCATCTCCATTTTTAAGCATGAAAAGTTACTTTTTAGGCTGCAAAAATAAATATTGCTTGGCAGAAGAAAACGATCAGGGCTATATCATAGTTTTTAATCCAATTTATTCAACTCAATGTGACCATGACAAATTTATAACAAGGGACAAGAGTGCAGTCCAAGTTAACCATTTTTTTTTACAGAGGATAAAACCAAAAATTGTCCAAGTTGTCGATTTTGCTGTGCTGATTGTGGGAGGATCAAATGTAAAAGCATACAAAATCCTACAGGCTGTCCCACTAACATGTCAGCATCCCAAAATGTAGCTTACCTGAAGTGAAATTAAAATATTTGAAAGTGCCTGACCATAAGTATCGTGAAAATGGACAGCAAGCATGTCAATTGGAACAACGTCAAGAACAGCTTCAAGCATCGGAATGACAGTACCTGAAAAGATGAGTAAGACTAAGTCAAATTCAGAAAATATGATAAACCAAAACAGTCAGGATTGGACCATCAAAATTAAGTACAATAGACAATAGGCAAGAACTAATTGAAGACTGCTTAGGAAAGAGAAAAACATTGAACTCAAACCTGTGTTTCCGAGACAACATAAATGCTTTATTTATATTGACAAAAGGAATCAATAAAATAGATATAAAAGATTTAATATCCTCTAATAAATAATCATATATAATCTACATATTTATGATTATATAGGATTAACTCCTTATCTCTATAACTAAAACATCTATCTTTTGACAAAAGACAATCAGTTAATCATCTTGATGAGTTGTTTATAACTACAGCTAATAGGAAACTTACTTGCACCATTAACTTCTAGAGATAATGGCTTTTTCTCACATCAAAAATCCCAATCTCCTTAGATATCATATTATGTCAATTAGAAAATACCACATTTCAATAAATTCCTCGAGATGAATAAGAAAAAAGGAAATTATTTCCAGAAAATATCTACAGCGACATTGTGGAACTATAGAACTTTTTAATAACGAGGACCATATGTGTGCAATCCATCATTTAAACAGTTGAGACAACATTAAAATATGAGAGTGAAGTCAGATGAAAAAGATCGATGACCTTTTTTAACAAGTCAGATAGATACACCAGCCAGCACTGCAATAAACTTGCTTACACAACATAATAGACAGCAACGAAAGAGACATTACCAGGTGTGCCAACACCAATTGTATCACCAAGTGAAATCTCTGCGCAACCCATCTCATACAGTGATTTTGCCACATATGCTACTTTCTCTGGGGCAATATTTCCTTCCAGAGGACATCCCACAACGCATGATATATATCTGAAATACACATTCGGTCGCATGACTGGTCATAAAATTTACTATGCGAATTTTAATTTTAACGTGAAGATTAAGATGATACTGCTTGAAGATTATTCAAATCATTTAAAGGAAAAATTGGTAGATTCTACGGACAAGTGGGAGTCCAGGACGCATTCTACTATCTGCAAAACCATTTCTATATAATCTAAATCATCTTTCAAGCTATGCCCTCATCCAACCAAATGTAAGTTCAATATGGAGATATTATGGGACAACAATCTGATAATGAGAATACCAATAGATCTCAAAACCTATTATTTGGTCTGATGGCACTAAATCAATTAAATCCTACAGCTAAATGAATCTGTCAACATGGCAGTAGTTTTTCAGCCCAAGAATTATTTTTTTCACTAATAGATGTAAATTACCAAGCCGTTAGGGAGCCAAATCAATCCAGATCAAAGTGGAAACATTTTATAGCCAGAAAACTGATGCTTAAAAATTATTATTAAAATATTAAGTCCAGTGGCTTTCTGCAAATCAGGGCGTGTCCAATAAAAGAAATTGACCATATATTTCAAAGGTCCTTTCTGTTTAAACTATTAGAAAATGTATACACGTGAAGTTTCAGAAAATGCAAAAACTTATCCATTGTTTACAGTAGAGATTGACAAGTATACATTGAAAATTATACCCGCGAACTGGGATTGAGAGGCTTCCAGCAGCTGAAGCAATATCACGGCAACGAGCAAGATTATCTTCAATGCCACAATTTAAATTTGCTTTTGAGAATGATTCAGAAGCTGCAGGAAAAACAGCCACTTCTTTAGCTCCAGCAGCAACAGCTGCCTCAAAACCCTGGATGAGAGGGATTCAGATAACCATGTCCATCCACAAGTTCTTCGAGTTTTATAATTTACCATTCAATATAACTCTTACTTTAATGTTTGGAGTCAAGACAGGAAACCTAGCACCTTCAACATTTTGAATTGCTGCCAACACATCCTTTGCATCTGCCAACTGAATTCAGTTAAAAATATGAGAAATTAGTTGATATGGAGATCCCATTATTCATTAAATATTTAAAAAAATAAAAAGAAAAAAAAGATGTTTAACTGAAATGCAATTTTGAAAGCACAACAAAAAACATAACTTACACTTCAACCTTCAGCCACAGACCATGTGAAGAATTGAAATGGGGAATAGGTTATCAAAATGCAATTCAAATCATCATTTGCCACACCAATTTTTGAATTGAAAATCATAAGTTTTATAGAACCAAGACACTTAAAAAAACAATGAAAAATAGCTAAAACACAATCAGTGTGAATCACAGATCTTAGGACCCAGACACTAAAGAACACAATGAACCATAACACAATTTGTCTGGAAAATCTCAATTGAACCATTCATCTCATAAAACAAATAATAAGTCACAACTAAGTTACAATTTGTCTGGAAAATCTCAATTGGACCATATATCTCGGAAAACAAATAATAACACACCTAAGTCACAATTTGAAGGGAAGCTAGAATATTAAAATACCATAACACAAATAACAAAATGAAATCATTAGTCACAATTCATTGTGTCTTCCAAGTGAGGTGCAGATAGAGTAAGTGTGTGATCACGTGAAGCCTCTTTTACATAAAGAAAGAAAATAAAGCAATGGAACAACCAAAAAGGTTGCAGAGTCATGATAGTGACTATGTGGATCCCTATTTCAGAAGAATGAAAAACAGAGCAATGTAATAATGATCAAATAGGGTGGTTTAGTGCTCCTTTAGCTCCTTTCCATTTTAACCATGTAAACTTATCCAAACTTTTCAATCTCTTATAAAAATTGAAGGAAAAGCAAAAAAGAAAAAGACAATTGCTAAATCCTGCAATTCATAATGGTGATATTGAATTGCACCAATTCATACATGTACCCCACAAAACATGATACTGATATGAAATGCTAGTTAGTCATATTTTGTGAAATTTGAATGGTCAACTATATGAAAGAAAAAAAAAAGGTTTGAAGACAAACGTTTTTCCTTGTCATAAACATAGTCAAGTTAATCACTATTTGAATGAATATATAGTTAGTAAATCTTTTTCTGACAAAAAATTGATAATGTCAAAACTATGCTGCTCATTATGTATTCTAGAATGTTTTTTATTTTATCCTTCCCATAATTTTATTCTTTATTACAGTAGTATCATGTCATTAATACTAGGATTATGTATTTAAAATCAATCCCATAATTACCCGGATTTTCTTCCTTTGAATTCAATCTAGGGACCTGTGAGTTACAGGCCCAATAAGGTGAGGATTACATCCCACTTATATATTAAAATTTGGTCAAATTCTTAGCTGATGTGAAATTTCCAATCCACCCACTCATGTTGAGGAATGAACGTCTTGGGATTAAATATTTATGAATGGTCTTACAGGAAGCCGATACAATGGCATAATAGTCCCAAAGAACTTGATCGGGATAGACTCTAATGGCTCTGATACTATCTTAATAAGTGAGTTTATATTTAACTTAACCTCACAAAACCGGCTTTTAAGGTGAGGATTACATCCTATTTATATATTATAATTTGGCTGAATTCCTAGTCGATTTAAGATCTCTAATAGATAATTTCTCCAAACTTTCCAAAAATAATAGTACTTTGTAACAATTCAAGCATGAGTATACATGTTACGCACACATATACATATAAACATACATATATTTATATTTATAAAATGATCCTGATACCAATGAACATGAAAAGAGAAAGAAAAAACACAGAAACACACACAAAGTGGAGACTGAGCAAGTCTTGTATATACACGATATTATTAATTTTTGTGATACAGCCAATATAATCATTATGTCACTGTCACCCTCTACTGTATACAAGTCACCCATATATAAGTGAGACAGAAGGGCACAAAGTTAGTTAGAACTGAAATATAGAAACCTAACTAACAAAAAAATAACAATAACATATTGTAGGCCACCAAACTGTTCACTAAGCTAGACGGTCTAAATCTTAAGATGGTTTAACTCATGGAGAGCGAGAATGTGTTCAGGGTATCATCTAGCACCAATATGTTTTCTTTTAAATATGAGGCAAACAAGCCATCTACTCCAAATCGTGTCTCACTATCGACAAGTGACCATTTTCCTTTCCATGAACCAGCAAATCAATAGATCATTGTATCTAAAAGGTCATTATTACTTACACGCTTAGAGATGTAGAAGAAACGGTGCTCAAAAATAAACTTTAGCAGATAGAATCTCAACAAAGAAAAAACACATTTTAATGGCAATATCATATCATTAACAAATATCCAGTAGATGGACACCACTAATTGACAAAGAAGAGACACATTCCCCCTACTTCGTATTCATAAGTTTATTCAGAAACGTATAACTGTCCCCCTAATTTGATATAAGCTACTAACACAGGACCATCGTGATCACCCATTGCCAACAACTTTTCAAACAAATCGTTGAATGTTTTCAGAACAATTTTAAAGATGAGGTACATCAATGAAAACAATAATAAGGCACAATACGCCACTCCAGGTCATATATCAAGCAAAGAAAAGGCTGAACCATTATTCATTATACCCCAGCAAAAAGAAATTACAAGAGAAATGTAGGAAGATTAATCGAGATCTCTGGATACATTAAACTGACAAATAACAGAAACTATATGTAATAAAAAGAATGTAAATATGTTAAAAAAAAAGTCCCAAAAGAAAAAAGACGAGTAATATCAAAGATTAAATGACAATATTAAGGGGAATATTACAAATGATTGTTTCTATAATATACTCTCACCTGGGGCACCCATTTCGGTGAGACAAAACTTGTAGCCTCAACAACAGACAACCCAGAAGAAACCAGTAGTTGTATTAACTCAACTTTTACATTAGTAGGAATAATAGCCTTCTCATTTTGCAATCCATCCCTTGCACCAACCTCCACTATCTTTACAAAGTTTGGAATAGTTTTAAGAAGCTGAAGCATTGTAGTGTCAGTCATATACTCTCCAACAACAAGACAATCATAACAATAAAACATTAAAGAAGAAAAGAAATGCTTGACTAGATATAACTACCAAAACATCATATTACTTACCAATGTTCAATGTATGAAATCAAAATTTCAAATAATGGACTAGCATTTTTCATGAAAAAGAAAATATAGGTTCAACATGACAGCTATAATTATGTATTAAGGTAAGCATGTGTTATCTTCCTTGTTTAACAACACATTTAAGTTAAAATACATAACAAACAGGAAAAGGTATACTTAAGATCAACTGCACCTTGCTTGAGAACCCCTTTGTGCATATATCATTGCGATCAGATGTAAAATGACGATTTACCACATAACATGAAGCATGACTAGAGTAATTTGGCCTTGAAGTCCAATTTAGGCATTGTGATATATGGTGTTTGTCAAATTCATTCCTAACTTCTCTTGTGTTTGTGATTTCCCTAGTGCATTCAAAATTGGCAAAGTAAAGAACATCTCTAAAGTAATGACCATTATTTCCTTTAAAAATTAACAAACAAACATGATTAAATAAGCAAGGAGTAAAACCAAAATACATAATAATATTATAGACTTTCTGCGGTGTATACACACGTATTTTACACTTGACCGGAACATTAATAATTTATCAACATTAACATTTCCTTCTGCAGTATATATTTCATTAGACCTTTATCGTCCCCAAACATGATTCATGTATAAAGTTACAACTTGTCATCATCTACCCATCAATTTCTGTAACCCAGTGACCAAATCCAACACATCAATATTCATAACACTCACAATTCACAAACATGCAGAAAAATAAGATGATGGCAATTCACACATAAAGTCATACTCCAATCCTGGCGAAGAATCACAACACAGCCAACCCTCCTAATTATACCCGAAAATATCTTCAAATTACAACATATGAGTTTCTATAGACTACGATGGACTAAAATTTCTTAGTGCCTTCTTAACTTGCAAGCATTCACCATCCAAACAATATCCAAGTCGGACTCTAAGAATTATTAAACAGAAAGCAAAAATCAAACAATGGTTTCCCTTTCAACACTAACACAATAAATCCAGAAAGAGCAAACTCGTTCCCATTCAAGAGAGCCCGAACTCCAAGCAATTATACCAAGACCCAAAATTTGAACTTTACGATGAGAGGATCATTGGTGAAGCAATTTCCGCATACATAGAGAATAGAAGCAAATGGGTTACAGGGAAAATTACCGAACATGAAGAGATTCATCCCCACAAGAGGGAAATGTGTGAGGAGATGAAGAAGGTGAAAAGGCACTGACAAGTTGCAGAGGGGGATTGAAGAATGGACGACCCCTTTGCAGAATCTTATGCATAGCCATGGAAAAAGAAAGACTTGTGCAGGTGCTTAGAGGAAGGAAGTTGGATCAATGAAGATGGTTCAGTTTGGCTATGATAGTGTTGTTGGATTATTGAAACTAGACATTCAACAAATTACGAGTTGTACTTGGATAAGGACAAACATTATAATAATCATTTTCAAATCTTTAGTATCAGATCTATTATGAGACCGTGCATATCCGCGGCCTTTTTTTTTAATTTGATTAGGAACATAATTTTAAGTTATCATTAAAATTTAATACTCAATCTTTGATATAATATTTTTTAATTTTTAATCGAATATATACATTTTTATGAAAAAAATATGTGTACTAATAAAGTTTGATTGTCTGTGAAAAATAGTGTAAGGTGTACTAGAAAAAAGTTATTATAATTATTGTATATAAAATTATCAGTTTGGCATTTTTAATATAACAAATATAAAATTAGATTTGGTATAAAATATTTTATTATATTAATTAATTATACATTAAATGTTAGTAATTTAAAACTATTGTATAGAATTTTGTAGATATAATACTTAAATCATGAATTTCGTAATGTGAAAAAAATTAAAATATGCATTTATAGTTCAATTTACACAAATTAAAATATGTATAATACTTATGAACATACATAATTATTTGAATAGTGAATAAAATGGATCGAATAACGAAAACGGATATCTATTATAGTTACACTGTGTATAATATTGAAATTTAATAATTACTATTTGATAAGTATAATTCATAGGTGTACTAGATAAATTCCACGACACATTATCTATAACAATCAATAGAACGTAAAAGCTATAATAAAATGAAATTATTTAAGGTCACAAATATAAATCTAGATTTATAATGTAAACTTTTTCATGTGAAATAGTTATTACAGTTTAAACTTATAGTTTGTTAAATGCGTTGCGTAATTCTAAATCCACAACATGTTTGTATAAAAGCATTATGCTTTGAACAATCTAGAGATATATATTACCTAGACCATTGATAAATCCTAAACTCTAAACTATTAATGAATACATTTTAAATTATACTATATAGAAATATATAAAAACATTGAAAAATAATGTTGAATTGTGTAAACAGAAATACAAACATTGAATTTTCAACTTCTAGAATTGTTGTCAGACATAAGGTTTGAGGTAAATGAATATGCTGTATTTGGATAAAAAAAAATCACATGAAAGATAAACTTTGATACTGGAAGATGGTTTGGGTAAAAAAATCACATGAAAAATAAACTTTGATACTAGAAGATGGTGTAAAAAGAAATTAGTGGGGTGCAGTTACAAAAGCGTGTAATCATGTTTACAATTTCCATGGGTTTGTGTTGGGTAATAGGGTGCATATTGATGGCTAAGTTTAAATGCTTTCTAATTACAATGTAATGTAAGTTGTGTTCGTACTGGAATTGCTGTGCATGCAAAGACACATAAAGTTTAAAGATATGAGGACAAACGTGTTGTTAAGGTAGGCTGATTGTTCCTTTGAGTAGCTTCAAGGTTTCATTTAATTGTTGTTTTTTGAAATTTTGTTATATTTAGTTATTCATTTTCTTTTCTCCTTTTTATAGGATTAAAACTTGAATAGATATGTTCATGGTTTCATTGTATTAAAATTCTATGGAAGATTTGTATGATACAATATTCAAGTCAAAGTGTCCAAAGTAAAGGATGGCTTTTCTAAGAATGGATTTGTAGTACTTAAGTTGAATAATTATGATGTTATAAGGGAGATTACAATAAATTTTATTAATTTGAATTTGATATGATAGCTTATGTCACGCAATCATTTAAAAATATTTGTTAAAAATAATAAAGTGGATGTTTAGAAGATAATGTTTTTTAGTTGTTTGTATTCATTCTTTGTGCTATGTTTGTGTGTTATAAAATTTGGGAAAAAAAATACTTAATAGACATTAAAAGATGTTGTTGTTTAATTATTTTTTTGGACTTTTTATGGGCTTTAAGTGGAATCAATCCTTTATTATCATAAATAGTTAAAACAAAGAGTGTATTTTTTAAAATTTAGTTTCTTTTAAGAATAATCAATTAACAAATTTAAGATAGAATAAATGTAACATAATTAGTTTTTATTGAGTTTTGAAATCTTATAAATGGAACATTTCTCCAACTCATTAATAAAACTTAACGTCTCTTTTTATATGGTGACTTTTGTAAAGAAAGTTATTTGTAAATAATAAAAATATGTAGAAAGAAGGGAAAAACTCTGTAAGAAATACTTTTGCATGTTTTAATAGACTTTCGAAAGTATGATAAGTTAATATTTGCGTGCGTAAGTACTGACTAGAATTAGGGAAGAATTTGTGAATTCTACATTCTGATATAAGATTAGACAAAACCTCTAGATGAATTACTCAATTATAATAATGGAATAGATTTGTTTATAACACAAGAAGTTTAAAATAATGAAAGGTCTCTAGACTATATCCAAGATTTTGTTTAATAAGATTAAACGATAAGAAATCCAGTAAGTTTTGAAATCAACGTCTATATATGATCATTTAAATATAACTATTAGAGGCAGCAAGTAAAACCGAACATGTAAACCAAACAATCGTTATAATAAGCATACACACACATATCATTATAATAACCACACGGTTGTTATATATATATATAAAACAACATATGAGTTTTTAGTTGCATATTGTTCATCAATCTTATTAAGAATTTTAAATAAAGAAACTATGATTCTCTAGGAAACAATAATAATCTAATCTTATTGATATTGTTTGACTTCTAGGATTCATCAATATATTTCTAACTACCAGACGAAGGCAAAACTATAAACTCTTAAAAGTTAGAAATCATTTTTAATGTATATAAATAATTACCAACATTGTAATATTCATTTGTTTCCACTCCTATTAAACTTCGTACATTCATAAGGATAATATCATGAAAAGGAGAAGAACATCTTATGTAAGTAGTATTCACAATAGACACAAAAAAGATTTCAAGGTCTAGTAGACAAAGTTTTCTTTTAGTTCTTTCTGTTGCGCAAGTTTTATTTCATCTATTGGGTTCGTCATGTTTCTTTCCAGTGTATCTTATTAAACAATTTTAATATTTTAACACACACACAAATATATATATATATATATATATATATATTTGAGGTGGTATCAAAGCAATCTTCCATGATAGGGTATAAAGGGTTATATGTTAACATTGATTTGTGAAATCAGATGGCAAATCCTAGGAGGAATGAAGAATTATCATAAGCATATATCACGAGAAATATTGAGAAATATATTAGGAGATTAGACAATAGATGGTAAGTGTACAATAAAGTTTATGCTACCAAATGAAAGCAATAAACGAGAGGTAAAATTTCTTCTTCACTATAAGAAAAAAGCTATTTAGAGATCAATTTTTAGCTATCAAATGAAATGGTTGCTAATTGTGACCAAAATAGCCACTAAATTATATTTTGGTTGCTAAATAACTACAAAAGACAAGTAATGATTGAATTTAATGACCAATTAAGTCAAGAGAATTGGTATCTAACATTAGCTACCAAGGTTTTAATGACCTACACCATTAGATTTTAAATTAGTCTCTAACTTAATTAGATACCAATTTAGAATTTAATGATATAGGTCACTAAAAATTTGGTACCTAATGTTAGATACCAATTATATTGACTTAATTAGTAACTAAATTCATATTTTGTAGTTATTTAGCAACCAAAATTTAATTTGGTGACTATTTTGGTCACACTTAGCAACTATTTTATTTTATAGCTAAAAATTGATCTCTAAATAACTTTTTTCTTGTAGCGTTGGTAGATGATTATAAGTCATAAGAGGATACTTGAATCAAAGGTTAAAGCAAAAGAACTTTAAATGTAAAAAGATGAAGAGTTTATCTAGTAGAAATTTATAATGTGGACAAATGGCTTATGTGTTGATGGTTTAATCTCTACATCTAATATAAGAAACCTCAAATGATACAAATTGGAACAAGGTATTGGAAGAATAAAGTAACCATTGCATATAAAATATTAGAAGATTCAATGACAATATGTTTCCCCTATTTACGAAGAGTTGTTAAAATTTTACCATAATATGACAAGTTTAAAAGATAAGGACTATTTCACAGAAAAACTAGAAAAAGTCTAAGTAAATGTCTCTTCACACAAAATAACAACGAGTATATGGACTCCATTTCCTATTGTTTACTAGAGATATTTCAAATTTTAGTACCTATCTCTTCATAATCAAATCTAAACTATATTTGAAAGAACAAGTTTAATTACTACTATGAGGTTACAAGTAAATAGTATACTAGTAGAAAATTGTTGAATAGTGATTGAAATTAATGACCGAAAAATTTGGTCACTATTATTGACCGAATTAGTGACTGAAAATTTCAATAACAAATAATAACAACAATAATAATAATAATAATAACAACAACAATAATAATAATAATAATAACAACAACAACAATAATAATAATAATAATAATAATAATAAGAATAATAACAATAAGAATAACAGTAATAATAATAATAATAAAAATAATAATAATAATAATAATAATAAAGTTAATAAGAACAATAATAATAATAATAATAATAATTATTATTATTATTATTATTATATTAATAATAATAGTAATTGTAATTGTAATAATAAATATAATAATAATCGTAATATGATATAAAAGCTGCTTTAGTCTTATGGTTATGATTTCTTCAAAGTTATTGAGAGGTCATGGGTTTTCCTAGTAATAATTTTTCTAGTAGTGATAGTTACTCATTACCTCTCTATAAATGGAGTGTCTGATAATTCACAACACACAAGAAAATAATTAAAGAAAAGTATGAAAAAAGTTTGTATTAGAAAACATTAGCAGAGGAAGCTATAATTTTAAACTCCCAATGTAGGGTGTCTGAGTGTGTGTTTTGCATTTTGTTTTGTATTTCTGTGAGGTACCGTAAGCCTCACAATCCTGCAAATAATATTTTCTCAATGTTTTTATTGAAATTTTATTTTTATAATCTTTCTTAGATTTCTTTACAAAAAAAAAACTTTTTATTATCTAAGATAAACTAATTATATAACTTATATTTCAATTTTTTTTAACTCTGGAGATTTAATGTAGAAATGTCATTGATAATCTTTATTGATAATTACTATTATTTTTCTTATGAAGAAAAGACATCATGACCATGATTGTGTCATTACTGGCACCAGTTGATGGAGGATTTGATTCTTTGGGGATTGAGATTTATTGAAGTGTTGATGATAGGTTTGATATGTGCACATGCTTATTTATCCTGACTAGTCACTAACAATTGTCTTCTTTATTTATCATTAGTATCATTCTCAACATTTTTCTACAGTATAAATAAAGAATAATAATAATGTTGATTAAATTATTTTCATCCAAATATTTTGGAGATTATTATTTCCCAAGTACTATTTCAGAAGTTGTTTTGAATGAGTTATGGGATGATATCACAAAATATTTTGGAATATGTTTTATAAAACTTATATTTATCCTTAGATTTAATCTTTTGATGTAATATTATAATTTATATATATATATATATATATATATATATATATATATATGTTTATCTCACTTTCTTGTGTTTTTCTTGTTGTGATGCATGAACTACCAAATAAACAAGCAAGGGGAGACTCACTAATCCTTTAAGGGAGTGACTCAACCTAAGTCTCTAGAGACTTTGTGGGGACACAAGTGAAGGAATGATGTCATGGTCTAGTCTCTAGAAGGATATAGTAAACCAGAGGTCCAGAGGAACTTTGGAAGAAATGGCTTAGCACAGTCATGACTAGCCATCATCTTATGATCAAAGAGTCTGCAATCAGAACAAGAGAAGACAAAGAAGAAACACAATGAGAATTCAACTTCAACATCTATCTTAGTGTGTCACATGAAACTATTATGTAAAATCTTTCATATTCCTTGTACACAAAATAATCATCAACCCAATACAATATACTCAATTTTATTCAATAAATTCTTATGTAATTTTAATTCCATTAGACAATACAAGGTAGACAAACAATGATGTAATATCTTTATTTGTAGACGAAATTTGTTACCTAGCATAAAGATGATATTTCATCTAATACCATATACTATTTCATTCATCTATCCAATTCATCAAGCTCCATTTTCAACTTCGTATTGTTTAAATTACCTTGCTTTGTCTAATATCATTTATTCTTTCAGCTACTATAATTTGACTGATTATTTCTCCATGTTTTATTTCTTTAACGATATTTATTTGTTTGACTAATTCATTCGTCTAATGTTATATATTGGCCTATTTGTTTAACTATTTCTTCACATTATATTTTCCAACTTCTTGTTATTCAATTATCCTGCTTGGTCTATACATTTCTTATACCTTGGTACTACTTTATCATATTTTTATACTCATGTTGCTAAGATACAATCAAGGTTTTTGTTAAAGTTTTAGGATCTAGTAGATGAAGCTTCCTTTCTAATTCTTTCCACTATAGTTCACACACATAGACACACACACAGACACACTGACACACACATAGACAGACAAATACACACACAAACTTCAAGATTTTGCATGAAACACAAATATATAATGTTATCTATGATGGTCTGTCATGTCCTAGATATATTAGGTCATAACATCATGATAAAAATTAGAAACAATGTGGTTTACGACACAAGATACATTTACATAACATGACTATTATTAATAGATATAACTATTGACCAATAATATTTAGTTCATTTCATATACATACACAAATTTTTCAAAAAAAGGTACTAAAGTATTAGATATAATTTAATTGTCATATATTATACAAATCCAAAAGTGCAATTGGAAAACTAGCTTTGTGACAACTGCTCTAAAGTTATTAAGCATGATGTAATACCTGAATTAGTGATCTTACTTATTTAGAATCACATGAAACTATGTGAGATATAATCAATGAGTGAAAGATGATTAGTAAAACAATTATCACAATTAAATCCACGGGCAATTGAAACATAAAATGATATAAACTATACTGCATATCAGTTCAAATCCTGCCAAAGTATTTCAACATGTCTTGAAAATAACTTTTTGTACTTTACCTTGAAAACTTCTTAAGTTCTCATTTTAAATTCCTTTAAATATTTTCCTTTTTCCTTATTTCTTGTGACATTTTGTTGAGCTCAATCATAAGAGAGACATCCCTCCCATTTATACATTGAATTCTCAATATTTATATACGTTAAAGAATTTAGAACCTTATGGGTTAAAATTGAAAAGCTTGAATTATCAATAATTGTATACCTATAGAGAATTTGAAACTTTGGGTTGAAAACACTTTTTTATTTTGTAAAAGTCATTTTGTTTTACTTAAAAACACTATTAGTTTCAAATTCATAATGTCATGAACGATACATGGCTTTGCAATGATCAAACACATACAAGGTATGCATAGAAACATAAGATCCATATAAAACATTATCAAAATTAATAAGAAATGGTAATTCTAAGAATCAAGCTTCAAAACCAATCTGAGAACAACTATTTTAATGTATTTAGAATAATAATCATTGATAAATAATGCTCTAAGATACTTGGATCTTAGGGACTAGTGTCATACAATTAAGGACTTTAATTTTTCACTAAAATCCCTTAATTAAGTATAAATAAAGTATTGAATAGAAGAAGAACTTGATGTGTGGCTTGCCTCTAACAAAGATAAAGAAGGAAAATAATTAATGAATAACAAACTTTGAAACGTTGAATGACACTATAATATCTCAATACTTAAACCTTATAGTTTGAAAACTTACTTCTACCGAATACCCCTTCTCCTAATTATAGTTTTTTAAACCAAAATAAATTCCTCGAGCGAATCTAAATTCATTGAGTGAATTTTCAAAATTAAGATTAACACCGACTTAAATTTGTTGGGTGATTTGGAGATTTGTTTAGCAAATTTTTATTCGAGAGCACCCTTGATTTTAGGGCTCTCACATGTTGAGTGAATCCTTTCTTTCTTTTTTTGGAAAAATTGAGTTTTTCTTAGCAAAAAGTAATTGAAAGGGAATTATACAGAAAACTTAACATATGTTATACTTTTCTCCCTTCTACATAATTTTGTTGAGCAAATTGCATTCCACTTAGTGATTTCTTTGTTATTGAGTGAAAGTTTTGCTTCGCTTACGAACTAGGTGGAATGAAAATTCACCAAGTCTTTGTACATGATTCATTGAGCAAATATAAATTCACTAAATGCATTTAGTTGGTAGAGTTGTTTTTATAAGTACTTAAAGTGCTTTCGAATGTTATATAATCAATACTTTGAAACAATAAAAAATGACATAAATGTTTATTTATTTTTTATTGAAAAATTTAAGATTATTATAGGACGAGAGGATTAAAATGTTTGATGAGTTTTGAATGAATCAATTCAAATGTATTTCATTTTATTTTGTACTGTAAATAAAATTTGTACACGTGAAAACTAGTGGAGTTATAGTGTTAAAAATGATAAAAACACGTCCTATATATAAAAAAAAATATGTTTTGTATCTAAATTAAAACATGTAAGAAAATTAGTCTTTAACATCAAAGATTTTGAATTTTTTTTTCTGAAAAGATATTACTCATACTTTGGACAAAGCATGACAAAAGTTTTTAAAACACTTCAAAAGAGGATTATGAAAAAATAAAACATATAATATCTTTGAAAATTAAAAAATACAATTTTGACTATACATAAAAGAAAACATTATTATTTTTTATCTCCTTTATCCGTGTAACGGTGTAACTTACATATTATACTATCACTTTATCTTTTTGTATTTCACTTAGTGAATTTCTTTTGTTATTGAGTGAAAGTTTTGCTTCGCTTAACGAATTAAGTGGAATGAAAATTCACCAAGTCTTTGTACAAGATTTGTTGAGAAAAATAAATTCACTCGATGCATTTGGTTGATAGAGTTTTTTTTTTAAAATACTTAAAGTCCTTTTGAATGTTATATAATCTATAGTTCGGGACAATCAAGAAATGACATAAATATTTATTTTATTTTTTTATTGAAAAAATTAAGATTATTACGAGAGAGTTAAAATGTTTAATAAATTTCTTAATCAATCATTTCACATGTATGTCATTTTATTTTATACTATTAATAAATTTTCTAGATATGAAATCTAGTTGAGTTATAGTGTTAAAAATCATAAAACACGTCCTATATTTAAAAAAAATGCTTTCTATCTAAATTAAATCATGTAAAAATATTAGTCTTTAACATAAAAAATTTTGATAAAATATTTTTGAACATTACTCGAACTTTAGAATGAGAAAAGTTTTTAAAAGACTTCAAAAGATCATTATGAAAAAATAAAACATATAATATCTTTGAAAAATAAAACACAATTTTGACTATACATAAAAGAAAATGCTATTTTTTATCTCCTTTATATATGAATAAAAATCTGACTAATAACGTAATTGGAACACCTATCAAAATTAAAAGAAAAACAATAAGTAATGTAAATTCTTGTTTAAATTTGATTGAAATAAAAATACAAGATAGTGGACATCAGTTAATAACCCATATACCAATCTAGTAATTATAATCTAAATGAATAATTTATATAGAATTTAAAATATTACATTATTAACTCCCCCACAAGAAACGTCTTTATTAATGTTTTTTTTTTAAATTGTGTAAAATATAAATATATAATCTACATCTAAGATTCTTTTTTCTCAGAAGTAGATTTGATTATCCAAACTAGGAAGCAAACAATTTATTAAAGTAGTATTAGCAGTAGAATTTGAGAGTTATGGCATGTTAGAAGTTGGGGTGGACAAAGACCCAACAACACCAAAAACCAAGACCTGTGGCTTAGTTCGTTCATACGCACATTGCTTTCACATTCCGCAATGAACCAACGTTTCAGACAAAATCTGAGAATGCCTTAAATCTCGGCTTTAATCGAAAATATACAAATCTATTCCATTATGTGTTACTTTACTGCTATCAATCAATGCTTCATTGCTTCTACCCATAACCCTAATACGTCATACTCATGCATCGGTTACTAACTATTATTTTAACTTTATCGCCTTGAACAAAGTGTTCAATTCCATTTATATAATATTATTATTATAAATTCTCAAATTCGCATTTATTCCATTTCATTTTAGAGCAACCAGTGGTTTTCCTTAATATAATATTATTATTGTGATGATTATCATATGGTGGTGGTTAATCGAAATAAAAAATTTGGTTTTGGGTGGTGAATGTCTGAATCAACAGTGATTTAAAAGTTTTGGAGGATGCCCTTTGAAATATTTTGGTTGAAAAAGAAAAGGCAAAAGGGTGTAGCATGTCTGGGGTGTGGGAGACACTGAAAAGGACATGGCTGCGAGTTAAGTGTGTTTTGCGTGTGCGCTGAAACCAAAACGAGACACCAACGCAGTCGTTTTGGACCCTCAAAAAAAACATGCAGAATAACGCAGACACGACAAATGCCGCCGCCTGTCGTTAATCATTATACTTTCTCTCTATTATCTTAATATGTTTTCTTCTTCTTCTCCTAATATATTTTGACCATTTCACAAACTTTCAAATTTCATAGGTTTATTTTCCTAAAAGTTATTGACAAAAATTTTGATTATATGAATGTTTTTCAATATAATTTAGATTGTCAACAAAATCGTCCGAGAGAAAAAATTCACTTTGATTAAGCCGGGTTTCAATTTGCCACGTAAATAAACCATACTAATAAATACAATAACGTGTTTCAATCACTCTTAATTATTGAATTATTAATTTGTTTTTTATTCTGAATCTTTATGTAAACTCTCTTTGCTGTGTGAGTGAAGTGGTCCAACATTCCTACAATGAATGAAGTGGTGCATGTATATGAAGGCCATGACCGAAAACCTAATTTCATTAATTTGGATTAAAAGGATATATGCTATGCTCTGTATGCAAGGATGGCTTTTTTCATGTGATTAGATCGATGATGATTAAAAGATAATCGATTATGCTTTTGTTGTAACGTGCAAATTAGATAGTTTATGATCTATTGCAGCAAACCTAATCGATTGATTATGATTCAATTTAATCCATCATCTTCTTTTTTTCAGTGCTCAAGTCATCCATTGACATGTCAAGAAAATTTAGCATTGCAAATCCAACAAATTATTGGCAATAAGTTATGTTTATAACGTGAATTAATATAATATATTGTGTTTTTTCTCCATTTCTTTCTAAAAGAGATAAAACAAGTTTTATCAAAGTCTCATAGTAACTTTACGTGTCTCATATTAACTTTAAGTGAGACGAATCTTATTTTCAATTATGAATACACCTCTTATTAAATGAATTTAAATATAATTTTTTATAAAATTAATTTTTAAAATAAGGTATATTTTCACTTATATATAATTTAGTCTTACTTCAAAATGTGAAATTTTTTTAACAACATCATCTACAAAATCATATAAATAAGTGACATAATTAAAGAAAATTGCGTGTTGAAAAACTTGGCTTTTATCATTCTCATGATCTCCTTTGATTAGATGGAGAACATCATTGGCACTTAAAACCCCTCATTTCAAAATAAGTTCTTTCGGTGTATCCAGATCGACCATGTTGTTGCCACCAAGCAATTATCTAACTATCACGTAAGCCAAAAAATTTCCCATGAAACGCACTTTTATCTATATTTACCTAATACCGTGATTTAATGGGTAAAGGTTAGAATTTGATACATTTTCTATTAAAAATCCTTTTATTTTGACCAATTAAGGGAAGGTCAGAATTCATTTCCTTAAAAACCGAATTTGAGCTTTTGCATAGTAATGTATGTTATTCTTATAAATATAAGATGTGTTTTTGTGATTTTTATGAGCACGTGTGCTGGTTGGGAAAAAATAGTTGTCGGTGGCTCTCAAAATAATGAGACAATAAATGAAAACTAATTTATGTATTACATGTTTGTCATACCTGTAACCAAAATCACGTTGTATTAGCAAAATAAATTAATTAATTATTATGTTATGTTATATAGATATAGCATGATAAGTTTATCTTTGTTTTACTGTATATAAACACTTGTATCATCCTTAAACGATTTTAAAAGAATAATATACAACATTTTAATGTTTTGAATGTCGATTAGTGTCAGTGCAAGCCTTGCCTTTTTTTTTTTTTTTTTTCTGCCTTTCATCCATCCATGAAGATTCCACAACCTCACACACTAATAATTCTTGGCTGGCGACAATTCTTGGTTATAAAATAGATTTCCTTGATTTATCATGTATTTTAAATTACTTTGATTAGTCAAATTTGTATAAATAATTTTGGATACTTTAACACAATTTAGTATTTGCATAGTTTCCTATATCAATTTCTTTATAGGACCATCAAACAAATATTGTTTCAATCATTTAACAGGGAGAAAGAATCTTGTAATTATAGTGGAATTAGGTCTATGGTTGCTATCTCATATGTGCTCAGTGGATTGAAGAGGAATCAGAAACATGTCATATATATATATATATATATATATATATATATATATATATATATATATATATATATATATATATTTATATATATATATATATATCATGATCGGAACAGAAATTTGTTCTCATTTTTTGTTAGGCATCATGGCCTTGCCCTGTATTTTTTATTAAATGCTAGTATGTTAGATAGGTATGGAAATATAAGAATCCTCTCGCGGACATAACGTGATAAGGATTATTAGATTGGTCTTTACAATCTTTTGTGCTACACATTTATTTTATTCTTTTAACTGATTAAAAAAATTAATAATTATTTTTCATATCATTAGTTGACATTTTCCAGATCTCTAATAGTCCTCGTTATTTTTTAACTTGATGAAAATTGTTTCCATATTTAAATAGAGGCAATATGTTTTCTTCTAAGGATAAAATCATGTCTATTAATGGAAATCCTTCAAACGATTTAAAACAATTTTTTTCTGTGAATCTTGGAGCGATGTAACGATATGAATGTTGTATAGATTATTGAGATTTGACAAAAGTATCATTTTTATTTTATGATGCATGAGAGTTTTGTTAAATCTTGAAATGTCAAATATTGTTTAATAGATCCATTATGATGTACGAAATATTTCAATTTTCTTAGTGATATGAAAGTTCTCTAGGATGAATTGAAATTATTGAGGTCAACATTCACATTGTACAGTCTTAATCAATTGTTCAAATTATACAAAGTCAAAGAAATTTTTGTTTTTTTTTTTTAAATAGTAACAATGATTCATATCATTTTATCTGAACCAAATTTTTTTATTGGATCTTTACCTTTAATATTTCAGTTTTTTTTTATCCAACGAGAAAGACAATAATCTCATTATTGATGCAGCCTTGCTTCCAACTCGGACAAGTATACGCAAGACAACATTTTTAACGATTATGTACTTCCTTTACTTACATTAACAAAAATATGGTTTTGTAATTACTACAATCTAGTGAAATAGTACAAACTTCCCTTCTCAATTGCATGACTACACTTTACATTTTTACATATGGATATCCAAGATACCATTAACATCTTTCTTTTGGTGTACACCAATGTTTTTTTAACTATTGTAAACTATTATAGTAGATATATATATATATATATATGACATTTTCGTGATGAAAAGTAAATTAAAAACTAGATTGTGCATGGACAATTTCATTTCATTTGTTTCTAATCATTTTTCTGCAAAAGTTAAGATAATTTGAATTTATAATGACATTGAAAAACAAATGTAGGCATTTATTTATTGAATGTTCTTATGCCTTATTGTTTCAATCTAATAATAGACTTACAATTGTTGTTATAAAACACATTTTTAAAAAATGTTATAGTTTCACTACTTACTTTTCACACACACATTTATGTCAATTCATGTTAGCTAATTTATGATTTGACATAAATACATCTCTCTTTTTACAATAGATTGACCTAAAAATATTTGTTTTGTATTGGTATGGTACTAGTTTCTTAGCATGTAACAATTGTTATAGTTAAGGAAACTTCTTTGATAGAACAAAATGGTGCACCTCTTATTGATCCGAAACCATACAAAGATTAATTAGTTAGTTTTATATTTAACTATACTGAAGGACTTGATATTAGTTTTTATGTGCAACAATTATTCTTGGGCAGTCCAACATCTTTGCACCATGAGGCAATCATTCATATTTTTTATACATATTAAAAGCTGACTTGTAAGAGGTTTATTTCTTTCTATCAATTTTACTTTTCAACTTAAAGCTTTTAGTAATTTGATTGGTCTCGATGTCTTGACTCGTGAAAATTCATTATTGGATATTGTATCATTATTGGTGACTATTTTATTTCTTGAAAATCAAAGAAAACAAACTATTATTTCTCGTTCATCTTCAAAAGCATAATAGAGAGGAATAATAATCCATGTTTATAAAATACAATAGTTGACATTCTTACTACAATATTTACAACTTCTTTTTCAATTTCAAACTTTATTATATTGATAGTCATTTGTATCTTGCAAACTCTTCTTTGCATGAATACACCAAATTTGTAGAATTGAATTTCTATATTATTAAAGAAAGACTTCATAGAAAGTTTAGCAAACGAGTCTAACCAAAGCATTGAATCCTTCTTCCATTAGAATTTGTGTCCAAGTTGAGATTTATGAGCATATATTCTCTCTACAAGCAAAACATAATTAGTTATTATATATACATTGATTATGATGAGTTTATTTTTACTTTATCATATAAACTTAATCATCCTTAAAAGAAATAAAAAGAATAATATATGTTAGAGATCCCACACCGACTAGACACAGGATCTTTTAATAATTTATAAATAGATGCAAACCTTACCTTACTAGTCGGTTGTATAATATTGAGTTAGGCTTAAAGTCTACATCTTAAGATGGTATCAGAGTCACTTAAAAATCTATCATAATGAGGTTGTTAAGTATATTAGGTCATCCATTATTGAATTCCTGTCGAGAATATGTATTTTTTTCTTAAGTAAAAAATAATATTTTTATATATTTTTCTTCTCTCTCAAAATAAATCTTAAAAATTTAAATATGTTTAGCTGGGTTTTGTTTTTTAATTTTTAAAAATTATTTCATAAACAAATTATTTTCAAAGAGGTAAAGAAAAGAAGTGAGAAATGAGAAAAAAGTACATGAAATTGTAAAAAAAAAAAAAAAATTTACACTCGAAATAGAAAATCATAACGACTTAGAAATATTTCGGTTTTCTTAATTTTAAAAACCAAAAGATATTAATTTTTGAAAAACTATTTCTAGCAATCGTTTTTTTTTTCAGTTTTAAAAACAAGAAACCGGCATACTTTATAATGTATTTAGTTAAACCGAAAGTAGAAGATAAAAACATGATATAAGTTGACTGTTACTTTATTTTTTTCTGGACACACTTTCTTTTCAATTCAAATTTAAAACTTTTGTGAGTTTTTTTTTGCTACACACGAAACATACCATAAGTGTTTTGTCATTTTTTTTCTCTTCTGTTTTCATCCATCCTAGTCTAGTATTATGCATTTAACTTTATTTCCAAGATCCCATGTAATTCAACTATTACTCAAAATAATAATACTGATATATTTAATTATTGATTAAGCTTAGCTAATAGTTCCAATGTCACGTAATTCAGGTTTGCTAAATGGTGAAATGAATCCATATGAAAAAAAAAAAAACATTGAAATGAAAAACATTCCTTAAGAAGGAAATTAAAAGAGTCAATTGAGTAAAAAAAAAACTAAACTAAAACAATATAACAAAAAATAGTCACAAATTCTCCTTAATTTTATTAAACAAAATTTATCGTCTCAACTATACCCATCCTCTATACATGTTTGGTTTTACATTACATTAAGTTAAATGTAGGTCCGAATTCATAATAAAGTATATTCTTTTACATTTACAAGGTGAATAAAGACTAAACATAAAATCATCATTCACATTTTTAAAAAATTGCCATGCACATGCCCCCATATATGTACCCATGCCTATGCATGCACTCTTGTCATATCCATTCAACTTAGATATTGATGACAAAGGACAAATGAGAAGAGAAGGAGTGCTGAGATTTTGGGATGCAGCATGCATTTCATAATTCATTCCTCAATTTGTGGGCTTCGTGCTACCTGCCATAATGTCATTGTTGCATAAGAAAAAAACTTGAATAAAGATATATGAATTATTTCAACTTAACTAGTGATTTTGAGTTTGAATATGAGATATATGTAAAACTAAATATTTGGAGTAAAAATTTTATTATGTATAATGCAAAAGATATACATATGAGAAATTGTTGTGTTACATGGCATTATGTTATTTTGTTTGGAAGGTGATTTTGAATGGTCCTTCTTCCCTCCTCTTACTGTAAAAAATATAGTTACCTATGTAGCTAGCACAGATACACATAGAATTGTCTTTATAATTGGACTCTTCCCACACACTTTCCACTGTCTTATGCTCCTAATATTCTTGTTCTTTGTTTCTTTCTATAACCCTCTACTCATCTTCCCATAACACATTTTAATATTGCTTTATTATTTTCATGCAGTTGTCTCCATATGTTACCAACCTCAATCTTCCCATAATCTGATTATGGATGCATGACGCAACAAAAACATAATCCACAACTTCAGCTTCTATTCTCTAATAATAATCTAAACATTGGATGTTACTGAATGGGATTTTACTTGCTGAGCCAGAGAATGCTGATTTTCTATCACTTCATGCCCCACATTTTGTCTTCCTTCAAATAGCTTGTCACATGCACTTGCATGCATGTCTTCTTCTGCTTTTTATTTGGTCCATTCTCACCTTTCTACCACGTTTCGCTACATGACAACAGTGTTAAGTGATATGTATGTATACTAATTATATTAAACTTGATTAATATTTCATATTTTTTTTTTACTTTTTTACATTATAAGCATAAACTATATTTATTATTAATTAAAAATTATATATACTTTTTGAAATTCATTCTAAAGTTAAGAGAATTATTATACATGATAATTCTAAATTAATTAAAGATGTAAAATTTTACATTTTTCGAACACATTATTTATTCCACAAAAGATGAACCGCATTACTATATTGACATTGTCATTTTAGTGACGTAAAGAATAATTCTTCCTTAAATAAAATATTGTTTCACTGATGAATATTATAAAATAAAAATACGCATTAAACTAATCAATATAATAAATAAATAAATAAATCTTGAATGTGTTTTTTATACAATTATTTTCTTTTATTAAGCCACGTAAATTCCCCTAAATTAAGCTTGTGATTTTTTTATTAGTATTTTATATCAGACTTACTCCTTGATGATTTTTTTTTAATTATTGACAAACAAAATAAAATTAAAGACATACATCTGTTAGGTATAAAGAATTATGAAAGTATTATAATTATAATAAAAATCAATCCAATTTTAATTTTAATACGTCGTATGAAAATAATAAACATAAAATAATCATGTTTTAGTTGAAATAACTCATTTTGATAATGTTGTTATTTAATTTAAAACTATTATACGTGTAATCTAAAATATTTTTATATATTTAATTTATTCTTTACTGATAAAAAAATTAAAAATTAAAATAATGTGTAATAAAGAAAAACTTCCTAGTATTAGGTATTAGTTTAAACAAACGAGGATACTTATAAAGTCATTATAGGATTTATACGAGAATAACCCTAAACCCTTCAATTTCTAAATATAATTATTAAACATAGATGACATTATAAATATAAACAGTTCTTAAGGTGATATTTTTGAAAAAAATGTTAAATGGAAAACGATTGGGGCATGAAAACGAGTAAAAAGAAAACGTATTAGTTGTTTGGTAACAAAAAGAATATATGTTTTCATAGATCACATATGTTTTATTTTCTCATCACATATCACATATCATATGTCTCGAACTAAATGTATATTTGTAACTTTGTAATTATAACTATAATATATAAAATAAGATAACTACAGTAATATATTTTGAAATCTTTTAGAAAAACTTCAAAAAACATATTATCTATTATTTGATATTTGATCCAATAGTCAACTCTTAAATTTAAGAATAAAGTATAAAATGACAAATAAAAATTTGTAAAATGAATTTTCACAAACACTAAAAACTCAACTTCAATTTAGCTAATATGATTAAAGTAAGATTAACAAAAATACATTAAAGCGCAAATATTTGTATAAATATTTATTTGTTTATCACAAAATCTAGGCTCAATTTGTTGATAAATATATTAACCTTCATTAACATAACTATTTTTCACGGTCACCATTTCTGATTTTTAATATGAATATCTTTTATTAACTTCTCCAAATATTATAACATGGCTATTCTTTTTATTAGACTTTTAAAGTTATCCATATAACTATTTTTAAACTATTTTTTGTGTATTATAACATGAGCATTTTTTTTATAAGTTTCTCCAAATTTTATAATATGAAAATTCCTTTTTAGTATTTTTTCTAAGTTATTCGCATTTGTATTCTCTGATATAAAGTTAGTGTTAATTTTACATATAACAGAAATGTTTAAAAATACAAAAGATTACTATAAATTGTTTACTACAGATGAATGTAACCTTTTTTGATTGATTTATATATTATTTTTTAAATAAAAACTTTTCTTCTTTTCCATATTATTCTCTCTTCAAATAAAAGTATACTTTTTACTTAAATACATTTTCAATTATTTCATCTATCTTTCTTTTTTTCACAGTTTCTTTCATTTCTTAATGTTCTTCTATTCTATAATAATTTCACATCATGATTTCTTATACAGATAGAACAACTAATAATAAATGAATAAAAATTAATTTTATTATGTTAATTTATTTATTTTTAGTTTGTGCTGTGCGTCATTACTGTTATCAGGACATAGAAAAAAATAAATAATTTTATATTAAAAACAGAAAAAATATTTATTTAGAGATTTTTCTTACACAATAATTATTTTGAGAGAAGAAAGTATTTGTTTGATCCTATCAGAAATGTAAAATCGTTGTGTTATAGCATGTTAAAGTCATACTTTTTATGCTTTGATTGGTTGGTGCACACGAGTTTAAGTCTAAAAGCACCACCAAAATTTTGACTACCATGCAAAAGTGATAAAATGCGAATTTCTATCTTCAAAATTATAGGTGGAAATCAAAAGAACTTGTTATGTATGCAAAAGATAAATTTAGTACAAGTCAATGGTCCTCTAGAATGGAGACAAATAAATTTTAACCCTTCATTAATGGGTGAGTGAATTTAAGCTTATATAATTTTTTTTTAACAAAAGTTATTATTGATAAATAATCTTTACAAAAGTAAAAAATTATGTATATTTAATTACAATTGTAAGAAAAATATTTTTTAATTACAAAAGTTATTATTGATCACTATTTCTTATTTTTGTAACGATACACACATAATTTGTGGATGAAAGCTTGAAGTTGGGCCTAAGATGAGTAAAGTGATAAGTCTTGGATAGATGAAACTAAGAGATGGGATCTGAAGTATTTAAAAATAAAATGAGAAAATTTGATCTATAATTAGAAATTAAAAAATAGTTAAGGTGGTAGTAGAGTAGTAGCATGCATTTTGAAAAGGGTGGAAAGTGGAATCCGATTTGGCAGCGAAGCTTTTAAGTTTGGGGTTCCCGACAGAAAAAAGGGAAATGAATCGATGAAAGGACAGAAGAATTTTCTTTTTTTCTAACCCTGGCTGGTTGGTTTTGCAAATTTGCATCTCATGTGCCATAAGAAGACAGCATATAAACTGCAAAAAGCTAAGAGAATCTTTACGAGTCCCTCTCTCTGCCTCTTCCCTTTTTCCTCCTTTTTCTGCGATGCCCTCTTCCTCCTTTCCCTCTCATTCAACCCCTTTTCATGGCCCAATCTCTCCAAACCCCAAAATTCAAAACAATCATACATCAAACTCACTCAAAAACTTTCCTTTTAAATATAATAAAGCTCATTTTTTTGAGTTTATTAGCAGCATGCATTCATAATTAACTAAAATCTAAGGAGCAAATTAAAATAGAAAGTTGTAGCAGTAAGTAGTAGTAAAAGCAGGAGAAGGTTTTTTGTGTCTTTGCAGCAGCAGAAAAGACTTATAAAAGCTTCACAAAAGCCCCCAGCTTTTACTCCTCTGTCTCCCATCATAATGCCATAAACTAAACCCACACACTCTCTCTCTCTCTCTCTCTCTCTATATCTTCTCACTTCTAAATTCTAACTCCTAACATCTTCAACCTTCTCAAAACCTCAAACTCAAACCTTATTATTTCCAAACACACACCACAATGATAACCTTGTTGGACCTCTACCATGTTCTCACCGCGGTGGTGCCGCTCTACGTGGCCATGATCCTCGCCTACGGTTCCGTGAAGTGGTGGAAGATCTTCACGCCGGACCAATGCTCCGGTATCAACCGCTTTGTCGCCCTCTTCGCGGTGCCCCTGCTCTCCTTCCACTTCATCTCCACCAACAATCCCTACGCCATGAACTACAAGTTCATAGCTGCGGATTCGCTTCAGAAAGCCATAGTTCTCGCCGTGCTCTTTGTCTGGTCCAGAACCAGCTCACGGGGCTCTCTGGAATGGTCCATCACGCTCTTCTCCCTCTCCACGCTCCCCAACACGCTCGTCATGGGGATCCCATTGCTCAAGGGCATGTACGGGGACGCGTCGGGGACCCTCATGGTGCAGATAGTGGTGCTTCAGTGCATCATCTGGTACACTTTGATGCTGTTTTTGTTTGAGTATAGGGGTGCCAAGCTTCTCATCGTGGAGCAGTTTCCCGACACGGCAGGGTCCATTATCTCCTTCAAGGTTGACTCTGATATCATATCTTTGGATGGGAAGGAACCGCTTCAGACTGAGGCGGAGGTTGGTGACGATGGCAAGCTCCATGTTACTGTCAGAAAGTCTACCAGTTCGCGCTCTGAGATCTTCTCGCGGCGCTCGCATGGTCCCAATTCGGTTTCGTTGACTCCGAGGCCTTCCAATTTGACCAATGCAGAGATTTACTCGCTGCAGTCTTCGAGGAATCCGACTCCTAGAGGATCCAGTTTCAACCACACGGACTTCTACTCGATGGTGAATAATGGGAGGAACGTGAGTCCGAGGCAGAGTAGTTTTGGGGGGGTGGCATTTGATGAGGAGAGTGGTGTGAGGGTTAATGGGGGTGCAGGAGGGTACCCTGCACCTCACAATGCGGGGATTTTTTCTCCGGTGGGGAAGAAGAAGGGTGGTGGTGGTGAAGGTGGAGGGAAGGATCTTCACATGTTTGTGTGGAGTTCGAGTGCTTCTCCGGTGTCGGAAGGTGGGATCCATGTGTTCCGAGGTGGGGATTATGGAAATGACCAACTTCCTGTTGGTGGGGTGGCTCACCAGAAAGGTTTGCTTTTTTCTATCCCTTTTGACTTTTGTTTTCGAAGCTTGTTTTGTTTCCATGCTTAGTTCTTGTTCAAACCCTGTGGACTTGTTTAATGCGTTTGTCAGTTATGAATCTCGCAATAACTTTGCTCGAGTTGGTAGGACCATTATGTGATATATTTGGGTGAAAGGACAGAAAATGGGAAGAAAAGAAAAAGAAAGAAAAAATGGTTTCTTCAATTTAAAAAAGTATATAACTTTCTTTGTTTTTTTCCAAAACTTTGGAAATTTACGGAGAAACAAGAAATCTGGTTAGAAATATGAAAGCTTTTGTCTTTTAGTAATTAGCCTTAGAAACGAAAAAGGCACGTGGAATCAAACGAGCAATTTGTTCTCTTTTGACCGTAGCAAACAGGCCTGTAATCTTGTTCAAATGTGACTTTCATAGTTTTGTTGCAAGTGTGCATCTGTTTTTTGTCTCTTTTGGTTTGGTGTTAAAGTTGGAGTGGGGTTTGTTGGACTGACTCGGACTTTCCTAGTGTTGTCTTTTGGTTTTGGTCTGCTAATCCTTGTGTGTATCTGCTATTTGGTCTTTTCTGGATCCAATAATGGTAATATTTTGTTCGGGGCTTGTCATTTTCCAATGTTTTGATTGGGTGTGTTTTGTTTTCCACGTTGCTGGTCAGATTATGATGATTTTGGTCACGACGAGTTTAGCTTCGGGAACGGAACCGTCGCTAATGGAGTGGAGAAGGAAGGGCCAGTACTTTCCAAGCTTGGCTCAAGTTCCACGGCTGAGCTTCACCCTAAAGCACAAGGGGAATCCAAAGTTACCTCCATGCCACCCACAAGTGTTATGACGAGACTCATTCTGATAATGGTTTGGAGAAAGCTGATTAGGAACCCCAACACATATTCCAGCCTCTTTGGTCTCACTTGGTCTTTGATCTCATTCAAGTATGCTATCTATAATACCATGTATATATATATATATATATATATATATATATATATATATATATATATACTTTATTACTTCCAATGATTTTAGGTATACAAGGTGCTAATGTTGTGTTGTGTTATGTGGCAGATGGAATGTTGTTATGCCTGCTATTGTTGCTAAATCCATATCAATTTTATCTGATGCTGGCCTTGGGATGGCAATGTTCAGCCTTGGTATGTATTCTAAGAAATATTGTATTCTAGCTTGGTTGTGGTGATATGGTGTTGAGATTTGAATTCCTTGGTGGGTTTTGTAGGGTTATTCATGGCATTGCAGCCAAAGATAATTGCATGTGGAAACTCGGTTGCTTCCTTTGCTATGGCAGTTCGCTTCCTCACTGGACCTGCTGTCATGGCTGTCGCTTCAATAGTCGTAGGGCTCAGGGGAGTTCTGTTGCACATTGCTATTGTACAGGTAAAAGGGTGTCTCTAACATTTTTTTCCTTAGGGTAATTTCTGCTCTTTATTTTGTGCTTCAGTGTATTTATTGCATGTTTGTTTAGGCTGCTCTGCCACAAGGGATTGTCCCTTTTGTGTTTGCCAAGGAATACAACGTTCATCCAGACATCCTCAGCACCGGGTTTGTATTCCTCTACTGCTAAGTTGATTTTCCTATTTTATATGAACTTCCCACTAATGGTTATTTAATATTTTGCAGGGTTATATTTGGGATGCTAATTGCTCTTCCTATTACGCTGGTTTACTACATTTTGCTTGGGCTTTGAAGGTGTTGAGGAGGTGAAAAGGAAAAGACTAATTGCTTGGGCTTAAAGTTGTTATATTTATAGGTTAATTTTTTTGGCATCCTCTAACAATGTAGAATCTGGGAAGTTAGTGAGAGGGGGTGAGTGACGATGTAATGTGCAGAGAGCGAAAAGAATGGTGGTGTGGTGAGAGTTGGAAGAGAAGGTGATATTATAATTTTAGGGCTATAGATAGCTAGGGTAGCCATTAGGAAGCTTTTTCTTTTGGCGGTTTTAGCCTTTTTACTGTGAACCCCACTCTTATATTTTGCTTGGTTTAATGAAAAAGAGAAAGTGAAGCTTGTTGGTAGTTGTGGACACCTTTGTCTTTGTTTTTACAAGTATTTCTACTTTTCTAGGCCAAAAGGAGCATGAGGCCGATCGGGAATCTCAATCTCTATCCTATGCTTGCAAGTGTATAACTTAAGAATATAAGATATGAAGCAAGACAAGTGGTTTTCTACGGCAAAAAAAGTGGCAAACCAAACAGGAACTTTTGCTGGGTTGTCTCTTTTGTGCTGTTTTTTTTAGCATTTACATACTTTTTTGAATGGCACAGCACAAGATGTCATCCACATAGTTGAATTAAATTAAATTGTATATTGTTGGAAATTGAAGCTGGTGCAGGGCTATGCCTAAGGTTGCTATTATTGTCCCTGCTGTTGGCAACTACTACACCATAGCATAGCCTAGCCGCTAATCACAGATTGCTATAAAGATTGGTTTGCATAGCATGTCACATGGTGCTGCACCTTCTGATTTGGTCTTTACTTGCAAAAATCCATGCCTTCAACCTCTCTTACCCTTCACTTATTGCACTGGCCTTCACAAATACTCTTCTAATTCAATCATATTTTATTCATACATTTCAAATTTATCTCTTTCTACACTTAATATCTAGTCTCCTAAAATTATTATTGCAATTGGTGGATGTACTCCCACTCTACTCTACTCATAAAATTAACTAATTTCACATTTATTCATTTCATTCTGTGTAGAAGTTTTCCAAAATGCTTTCTCATGAGTTCTGAAAAGAGTTATTAAAATTAAATATAATGATATTTTAAAAAGAAAACTAACTATTATCAAACATATAAGGTTTTGGATTTTTGTTATTGTTTGAAAATATTTTATTTTAAAATGTTTTAATCTCATTGAGTTTAGTTAATTAATAAATGGAGTAACTTTTATTGTTTGTTAAAAGTGTAAAATAAAATGAGCTCAATGAGACAAGACGATACGAGTGAGGAGTTACTTTTAGTCGTTTAAGTAGAGTCATGTTAAATAAGGATATGCAAAGATGGGAAGTTTATGAATATATTAAGAAAAATTACTCTTTAATAAGAACATGAATGACTGATTTATCTTTTTATTAGACTTTGATGTAGTAAGATCCAAAAGCGTGCAAAAGTTTATTTCAATTATTTTTTTATTGTGTTTAATGCTTGTATATTAGTTTGTCCCTTTTACTTGATTGATTGAGATTTGATTGGTATCCAAAAATGCTTTTAAATCTAGATTGTTCTGCAGAACACCTAAATAAATTAATTTTAATTATGTATCTTTAAAACTCTATTAATATAAAATGGGGATTAATCAATTTTAGTTTGTAAAAGATTGAAACTACAACCAATCATGCATTAAATTTAAAATAATTTAATGAGTTGATAATATAATTGAAAGTTACCAAGATGAGTTTATCTCTAAATAATTTATAGAAACAATTGTAACGTGGAACTCAATCCAAACACATTCATATCTTACATATTCTTTGAATCCATTTTTCAACTGTAAAACAATCTTTTCAATTTAGAGTTTCATTTGTTACACTTTATCTTTTTTTATCCAAATTTTTAGAAAAAACACTTGAGTTAAGGATCATAAGATTTTAGAAAGGATGGTTGATTTTGCCTTTTTGAGAGGATGTGGAATTATTTCCAAAAGGGTTCATGCTGTGTCCAATGATTAATGTGATATAGCCACTTCCTCTTGTTACAGATTTTACCATTTTAGGTACCTTTTTTTTATAAAAAATTTCTTACTTCATAAGGATAAACCAAGATAAGATTATTAATGATGCTACAGTGAATTACACACTATTTGCTATAGTTCATTTAAAGCTATTATTAAATAAGGTCCCTTGATTTCTAAATTACTTTTAATCGGGTCTCTAATCAAATTTCTCCATAACTTCTCGGAAATACAACAACTTGGGCTCCTAACAAAATAATAAATAAAGTGTTTAAAAAATGGGTTTTTAAGTTATTATATGTAATTTAATTTTTTCATCTTCTTTCCCCAGCCTTATTTTCAGAAAATAAATTATAATCTGAAAAAATTAAACACCTAAAAAAATTCAAAATGATATAAAAGTTTACTGAATAACTAAACTAGCGACCAAATTCTAAACTATGTGAAAGTTTTACTCAAATTAATGAAAATGTGTCCAAGAGAGCTAAAAGTGATATAAATTTTTCCAAGGATTAAATTAAAAATAATTCAAAGTTTGGGGAGGTAATTACAAATTTTAAAATTTGGATGACCTTAAATTACAGTCTAGCGACACGAATTATAATTCTAATTCAAAATACTATAGTTTTTTTTTACTTCCGTTTGTTCAAATATTATCCTTGTCTTTGTTTATGTTTTGGATTGAAACAAATTATTATAATTCGTTCTCGTCTTTGAATCAATCGACATTTTTTATAAATTTTACGAACCGAGGCGTTTATTTTCATATTTGACATTCCTTAATTAGTTAATCCCAAATTTTGAAAAAAATAAAGATTTCTTATATTTTGAACTTAGATTATTCGCCTCTTCATAAAATAAAGTTAAGATTAAAAAACATCCTAATTCAATTCAATAACTTCTTTTCTTTTTTTAACGTATGTCTAGAAAAAGTATTGGAAACATAGCTTAGAATAAAAATCAAAATCCAATTTGTATTAATTATATATAAACTTTAAACCCCGGGCAAATGATTTATAGATAAGTTATTCATTTAGTAATTAAATCTTTGTGAATTCCCCCTTTTTTACAATTCCAGTTAAATCCCTTCTTACATTCCCAAATATCTAAATATATAGATCTATACAAATATATTTATCAGGCTATTATAAACTTGCATTTTTTCTATTTTCTTTTACATAAATGAAATGGATACAAGTTTCTCATATAATTCGGGTATATTTTTATCACATTTCATATATATATATATATATATATATA